>Ga0207083_1004_pt1 | contig 64213 bp, 63 predicted proteins | sample Alteio_BWMinHeat_57_FD_153516 | JGI IMG/M metagenome (GOLD analysis project Ga0207083, IMG submission 153516) | Enriched cells from forest soil in Barre Woods Harvard Forest LTER site, Petersham, Massachusetts, United States -... | ecosystem: Environmental > Terrestrial > Soil > Temperate forest >... | reverse complement strand
TGGATTTTTCTGCTACCCCATCTCCTTCAAGACGATTAATGGTAATTTTTTCATTGTAAGGCTTCATATTTATGCACGTTTGTAAGACTTGGAATGGTGGGCTGGCTATTGTAATTCCCGTAAACCCTATTGATATTAAGGTGCTCATTAATATTTTAATTATTTGCATTGTGCTGCCCCGTTTGCCTTGAGAAATGCTTCATCTAGTTTCCAAAAAACTGTTTTACCTTGAGCGGCTGTCGAAATATAGGTAGTGTCATAATAGCTGCCTTTACGCCCTTTAGTTTTAATATGTGGCGGCTCAGGAGCGGAAAAAATATTATGGGAAGGATCAGAATATTTAAATCCGTTCGTATATTTATCATGCTTAATACCACTCGTCTTTAAATCATAGCCATCCCAAAAACACCCTCCATTCGAATAGTCTGTTCCATAATTCAGGGCGTTATTTGCTGCATCATAAGCCTTTTTAAAGCTTTTTTCATCACCAAACATTAATTTAACAAATCGTTCGTTTTTATTGTACACCACATAGGAAAAATGCGGTTTCTTTTTTACTAGCATATTTACAGACTCAAAGCCCGCTGCATCGCGTTGTCTTATAATCGCAGAGGCAATTCCCGCCATTTCTTCGTAAACATTTGACCAATGAGATTCTCCATAGGCCATTGCTGCCAACAATTTTTCCTCTGAGACATTTTCAAGATCTTTCCAGCAAGCATCGTCAGGGCGGAAGCAGGTATTTTTATCTACTGATAACTCCCAGGTTGAATTAGGGCTGCCTATTCCGACGAGGTGGATCACACATTCCGAAGGAAGTGGATCACTGATTCCGACGCATCTGGATCACTCATTCCGAACGATGTGGATCACTCATAGCGAAACGACGCATAGTTTAATTTTACTACAAGATCTCCTTTTTGTTGGATTTTTTAGCAATTATTTTTCTCATAGAAGGTCCTTTGACCTCGATACGATGAGCATTGTGTATTAAGCGATCTAGAATAGCATCGCCCAATGTGGCATCCCCTACACTATCATGCCAAGCTTGCACAGGTAGCTGGCTTGTGATGAGAGTTGATGTTCGGTGGTAACGATCATCGATGATTTCTAATAAATCACGCCTATTGGTATCCGTCATCGGTGCAAGTCCCCAATCATCTAAAATAAGTAACGACAATTTTGCAACATGCTCCATGAGTTTAATGTAACTGCCGTCAGCTTTGGCAATGGTTATCTCCTGAAAAAGTTTGGGCAGTCTTATGTATCGTGCTCCATATCCTTGTCGACACGCTTGATTTGCAAAGGCGCAAGCAAGGTATGTTTTACCCGCACCAGTAGGGCCTGTAATGAGAATGTTTTCTTTTCTAGAAATAAATCCGCATTCTGCCAATCGTGTGATCACGGTTTTAGAAAGATGTCTTTCTGGCGCGTAATCAATGTCTTCTATGCAGGCCGTCGGTTCTTTTAATTTGGCCTGTCTAAGACGATTAGTTAATTTCCTATTTTCACGCAAGATATATTCGCGCTCAATAAGCAAAGCAAACCGCTCATCGAATGATAAGCGATTAATATCAGGTGTGTTCAATTGATCTTGAAAAGCTTCTAACATGCCTTCACAACGTAACGTTTTTAACTGCTCAAATAAAGGATGTGTTAACATAATATTCTCCTTGATGATGGTTAATGAAAGTACTTTGACCCACGAATATTGTCATGGAGTCGGGTTGGTTCAGCTGCTGTTGGTTCGCTGGCAAGCTTTGGCAATGGCTGCTGATCCAATCCACTTTTTAGAATGGACTCGATATTTTTATAACGAATGGCGCCAATATGAAGTGCACGAATCGCTGCATTTTCCAAACGCTCTGGACCATACGTTTTACTCATACGCAAAATTCCAAAACAACTACGAAAAGACTGCTCAGGGATTTTGTGCATATCTGTTAATGCCTTAATGAGCGTGGCTGTATTGGGACCAATGCTTTTGGCCCAGGTATGCATTCTTTCTGGTGTCCAATCAGCATACTCTTTATGGTGACTTGGCATGTGTTCATGAATGGTCGTATGCCCTGGTTTATATGAACGTTGATGAAGTGCAATACGATTGCCTTTATGGAAGCATTCAATGGTGCTTGACGTGATCCGCACATCAATATTTTCTTTGAGATATTGATGCGGGATGCTGTAGTAGTGCTTGTTAATCGCAACATGATAATCCCCGCCAGAGCGAGCTTTTTTCCATTCAGCATAAACATATGGTTTAGATGGCAGTGGTTTCAGCGCAGGCTTATCAACCTCTAAGTATTGTGACACCCTTGAACCTTCAAGCTCATAAAAGGCACGCTGGTTATATGCCATTAACAGGGGTTGTATCGCTTCATTGATATCATGAACACTGAAGAATGTGACATCCCGCAATGGAGCTAAAATCCAACGCTGGATGCCTTGTACCCCCACCTCTACTTTAGGTTTATCTTTTGGGGTCCTAACGCGTGCAGGGATTACTGCAACACCATAATGATCCGCCATTTCTTGATAGGTGCGGTTTATATCAGGGTCATATAGATGCGCTTTTGTCACGCCTGAGCGCAAATTATCTGGCACTAAGCAAGTCGTAACGCCATCAAAAAAATCAAATGCATGAACGTGTGATTGAACCCAGGATAATAAGCTTTGATCAACCGTTGCCTCGACAAATGTGTAATTGGATGACCCAAGAACCGCTACAAAAATCTCAGCACGATGAATTTCGCCAGTCGCTTTATCAGTCCACTGCACGGTAAGACCAGAATAATCAACAAACAGTTTTTCACCTGCCCGGTGGGACAATCGCATACTTGGATTACGTTTCCCGATGAATGCTTGATATAACTCACAATACCGGCTATAGCTGTATCCACCAGGTTTCTGTTGCTGATATTCGTACCAAAGCAGCATGAGTGTGACACCTTTGCGTTTGAGCTCTTGATGGACTTTACTAAAATCGGGCAATGGATGGACTGTTTTTTTATTTTCGGTTGGAAAAAGAACATGATAGATTTTATCTTCTGACCAATCATCGTTTAATGGCCATACAAGATTTGCTTCTTTAGCCCGTGCCAGATAACGACTAACACTGCCAGAACCAATTCTTAATCTACGAGCAATTTCTCGATTACTGACATTTTCATAATTAAGTTTTAAAATCTCTTTTATCTTACGCATCGACACTTTCTCCGTTGGCATTTGCTTCTCCTTTTGATGGTTCAAACCAAAAGGATAAAACGGTTACTTTGCGTCGATTAATATGATTATATTTTAGGCTGCGAGTGATCCACATCGTTCGGAATCACTGATCCACTTACTTCGGAATAGTAATCCACATCGCTCGGAATTAGTGATCCACTTGCGTCGGAATATGCATTAAGTCATTATCTAATTCAAATGAATTCCTCCCATGTAACCAACTATGATTATTGATCACTAAAATACAGCCCACAGGAATATCAATCTCTAAAGTATTTTTAGAGCTCTCTAATGAGCATTGAAGTTTATGAATAAACTGGGCTTCCTCCAAATTTTTTGGATGAATAAATCTATTAATAAATCGGATTGATTTTTGATTATTTTCCATTTTTAGAAGTGGCGCATACACACTTGCGTTTTCATCATTTTCATCATATCGTGTTGTGGTGTTAGAGCTTGGATTAGATAGAAATTTAACCATACGTTTATTAATTAGGTGATTATAAAAGTAATCAAAATCATTCCAGCAATTAATATGCAATAATTTTGACTTCCCGCCTCTCGCAGCTGTCTCTGCCATTTTCATAAAAAAAATCCAATCAGGAACTTTTTTCATATAGGCCCCATCTGTATGTAGCTTAAAAGGTTCATATTGTCTTAAGAGCTCTGGCATCTGCATATCAGTATGTTTTATAGTAAAAGTTGCATAATGCTTTCCAGAAAGTGGGTCTATGTTAGGAATTCCTAATAGATAGGCAAGAGCAGTTGAGAGTTTGATATCAATATCTTCTTGAGGTTTGTAATGATGAAATTTTATAAGGATAGCTCCTGTGTCAAACTCCTTTAAGGCATTTAATAAAATATCTTTTATTCCGAAAATCTGTTCAAACTCATGAGCAACTAAAAAACGAAAATATGGTATATGTTCAATATCTCTTACAGAAATACTTATTACTTTATCAAGATATTGCTCAATATAATGTCCATCAATATCTAATAAGTATATTTGTTCCTGTGGCTTTATTTTTTGAAAATTTATAATTTGACGATTTTTCGAATTAACGCTTTTTTTATTTATCTTCCTTATAAAAATGCTTGTTTTCCGCGCGGAAATTTATCATATAATAAAAAAAACACAATGGTTTTCAAATAATAAAATATTGCTTAGTTTGTTACATATCATCATTGCCGCTAGTCTACCATTAAGCCCTTAGGTTGTATTTTTTGAACCAACACTTTGATTATACTGTAGGCATTTTCAACCTTAAGTATCAAACAAAACGATAGGTATGTAATACCGGCAAGTAAAATAGCCGTTAATAAGAAAAACATACGGAGACTCAATGATGAGTTATAAATATATTCCGAAAAGGAATGTGTAAAGACCCAGCAAAAAATACCAAGCGCAGCAGATGCGACCCCACACCGAATAAAAGCATTTAAAAATTTCTTTGTTTGTAAATCGTGCAATTTATTCATTAAGAAATAGAGCGTCAAAAAATTTATTATTGCCGAAACAGCAGTGGAAAGGGCAAGACCTCGATGCCCCATTTCAACTGTAAAAATCAAATAATAAGTTAGAGTAATATTTATAAATATAGACAGAAAACTAATACACATTGGGGTCCATTTTTTATTAATCGCGTAAAAACCTGGGGAGAGAACTTTAATACAAGAATAAGCTACGAGACCTATTGCATAAAATTGCAAGGCAAAAGCGGTTTGTGCAGAGTCCTCCGCATAAAACTTTCCATGCTCATAAATAAGACTAATAATAGGTTTGGCAAAAAACCAAAATCCTACGGCTACAGGTAGGGTTAGGAAGACAACAAAACGCATTGCCTGTCCTAAGGTTATACCGAACTGGCTACTATCTTTTGTTGCAGCAATACGCGAGATTACGGGTAAGGTAATCGTCGCTACCGCAACACCAAAAACTCCAATAGGCAGTTGCATAATTCTAAATGCGCTATTAAGCCATGTTACTGCTTCTGTTCCGATATAAGAGGCAAAACCTGAACTAATAAGTACATTAATTTGTACAGCACTCGCAGCAATTATCCCAGGAACTGTTAAAATTAACACACTACGAACTCCCGAGTCATTCCAATGAAAATTAGGCCTAAAGTGAAAACCAACACGCCTTAAACTGGGAATCTGAACTAATAATTGAAGCAAACCACCCAATATGGTTCCAATTGAGAGGCCTATCAGTGCATTTTTTCCAAAATGAGGATCAATGAGCCATCCAAAAAAACCACCCCCCAGTATAGAACCTATATTAAAAAAACTTGAAGCTAATGCAGGCATCCCAAAGACATTTTTTGAATTAAGTATACCCATAGCCAATGCTGCAAGAGAGACTAAGAAAATAAAAGGGTACATAATTTGAGTTAAAAGAATTGTTGTATTAGCATCATCACCAGAAAAACCTGGAGCTAAAATGGCAATCATTTTGTTTGCATAAATAATTCCAAGAATACTTAAAATTCCCATGAATATACTAATCAATGTCATCATTTTTGAGGCAAGCTGCCATGCGGAAGCTTCGCCTTCCGTTTCGAGTTTTTTAGAGAAAATTGTGATAAATGAAACTGAAAGAACCCCTTCTGCAAAAAGATCTCTCAATAAATTGGGCGCACGAAAAGCTATAAGAAAAATTCCCAGAGCAGCTGTGCCAAACAGATCATTAAATAAAATTTCTCGGATAAGGCCTAACAAACGGCTACACATTACTGCAATAGAAATAACCCATGTAGCTTTGATATTTAATTTTATATTACTCATTATTTGTTAACATTCAATGAATTTAGGAAGTGAATAGTACCATGCTTGCCACATAAATAGTCCCTATTGTTAAGATAAGCCTATAATTTATGCTTAGAAATGTAAACAATCTTTGCAGCCTTGCATATAATCGATGTGCTACATCATGATGTTTCAATTCTTCATGGGGTCGAATGATAAGTAATAAATCAGCTTTTGTTATTACATCAATAGGTTTATCACCAATGATCGGTAGAATATCTCGTGAAAGGCTTTTTGAATGACGATTTCGCGCAAACTCTTTCCACGTACCTTTGTATTTTTGAAACCATTGGTCAGCAACAACTCCAAAGGTTATTCTTGTTTGCTCCGCTTCAGTATTTTTCGATCTGGGATCAACCTCTTTATCCACTAATTCTCGATAAGCCAAAGCAGTAGCCCGAGCTTCTGCAAGAGGAACATTGGGATACTTCCCAATAGTGATTGTTTGCGGATTTTTATTCCATTGAAAACGGAAAATGAATACTTTATTGAGTTTCTTCTTGCTTGGTCTTAGTTCTAATACCAAACCATAGAGGTCAGTATGGCGTTTTTTATCGCCAATCTTTAAAGATTTAATATATGAGTCGGTTAACATTTAAAATTACCTCAACTAAGCGGCAACTTTGGAAGAACTGGAAGAAGAGATACAAAAACCTTACCCAAAATCTTACCCAAAGTTCTCGCGGTTATATGCGAAAAATTACGAATAGTTGAGAAGGATTTGAGAGAAGGAAGTCAATGTTATTTTATTATTAATCAATCAGTTAAGTACTAATTTGAACTCTTGCGAACAATTACAAAATGTGTAATTGGTGCCCAGGGCCGGAATCGAACCGGCATGGTGTTACCACCGAGGGATTTTAAATCCCTTGCGTCTACCTGTTTCGCCACCTGGGCTAAATGATGGAGGCTGAGGCCGGAATCGAACCGGCGTACACGGCTTTGCAGGCCGCTGCATGACCACTCTGCCACACAGCCTTTGTATCGCACAAGAACTATACTCATATAAAAAAAGCGACCGTACCTGCTGTCGCTTTCATTTGGAGCGGGAAACGAGGCTCGAACTCGCGACCCCAACCTTGGCAAGGTTGTGCTCTACCACTGAGCTATTCCCGCGTCTCTACGGGGTGCAATTCTACCCGAAAATGTTACCCTGTCAATAACAAAATCAAGGTTCATAAATAGTTACTCTGACTTTTCTGCACTAATTGGGGCCAAGCAATCATGATATAGATTACCATTGACCAAATGGTTAAAATTGCAGCCACGTATAGCAAGACAAATCCAAGTATTCCCCAATAGGATGATTCCGGATAAAACGCCAGTAATAACATTAAAGCAAACATTTGAACAGTGGTCTTAACCTTTCCAATATAACTCACCGTGATACTTGCACGACTCCCTACCTCAGCCATCCATTCTCTTAATGCAGAAATGACTATTTCACGTCCCACAATCACAATCGCTGGCAAGGTGATGTAATTAATGTCTCTTGCACCAACCAATAATAATAAACTTGTTGCAACTAACAATTTATCAGCCACAGGATCAAGAAAAGCACCGAAAGGAGACATTTGTTTTAAACGACGTGCGAGATATCCATCTAACCAATCAGTAAAGCTCGCCAATGCAAATATGAGCGCTGTGGCCGCATGTGCCCATGTCACAGGAAGATAAAACACAATCACAAAAACAGGAATCAAAACAATGCGCATGAGAGTCAATAAATTTGGTAAACTGGTCAATGTACTCACTGAACTCCCCTCTATTACAGTTTGATCGGATTCATTTTGAGACAATCCACCATATTCAGCACAATATCCATTATTTTTCATCATTGAATGTTAATCCCAAATAGTCTGCCAGTTGTTGATAATCATTAAAGACGTGAAGCGCTCCTGCTGCAAGCAGATTTGCGGCCTGTTGATGATCAAAATCGACACCAACAGCATCTACACCCAATTGGTTAGCCATGTCGACATCAATAACAGAGTCTCCAACCATGAGGGTTTGAGTAGCCTTTACTCCACAGCTATCCATGATTTCTTGAAGCATTTGAGGACAAGGTTTGGCCGGCACTTGACCAGCTGACCGAGTAACATCAAAAAAATCACGGAGTCCACAGGCCTGCAAACAACGTATAAGGGATTGCTCACCCTTGTTTGTTGCAATAGCCAAATGTATCCCAGCCTGATAAAGCTGTTCAATCATTTGCTTTGCCCCTGGAATTAGACAAACATCCAAAGGATGGGTTACTAAAGAATGGTGCACCGCCTGCAATAATTGCTCATGCTGATCCAGAGTAAGACTGGGAAATATTTTTTTGACGGCCATCACAAGACCTAACACCACGTGTTGTCTTGCCTGATTCTCATCAAAAACTCCAAATTGTAATCTTTTTGCTTCTGCAGCAACAGTGTTTAAAATTTGTCCCAATGTATCCCCAAGTGTCCCTTCCCAATCAAACACCACCAAGTGATATCGCCTACTCATGACACACTTTACTCCAAAAAATAAAGATCTGAGCGTACAGTTTGGACATTTATAGACAGAGTCTACGTTGCCACGCTAATAAAGTTATCCCTTAATAATTTCAATGTTTCACTAAAGCGAGCATCCAGCTTAGCGTGAAACACATAATCCTTTCCGCTCAGATTAAATTGAATTGCGTGAGCATGCAAATAAAGCCGTTGCTTTCCCAAGCCTAAGCCTTCTATGTTTTGATCCCCATTGTATTTTTGATCTCCTAAAATGGGATGCCCCAGATACTCACTATGGACTCGGATTTGATGGGTCCGTCCTGTTTTTGGGCTTGCTTCCACCCAACATGCCCCTCGATAATTTTCTAATAATTTAAATGTCGTTTGTGATGCTTTCCCCGTCTCGTTGACTCGAACGATTCGCTCACCTGATTTCAACGTATTTTTTTCCAAAGCAACATCCACAATCACGGTATTTTTACTATACCAATGGCCACAGAGAACCGCCCAATATGTTTTTTTTATGTTTCGTGATTCAAGCAAAGCCTGAATAGCACGAAGCATACTGCGTTTTTTTGCCATTAACAGGCATCCTGATGTCTCTTTATCTAATCGATGGACCAATTCTAAGTAAGATAAATCAGGCCGACTTTTACGAAAAGCCTCAATCACACCCAAACTTAAACCACTTCCACCATGAACAGCAATTCCAGCAGGCTTATTCAGCACCAAAAGATGATCATCTTCAAAGATAATGCTATCGATTAAACAATCCGTCAATCGTGTGCCGACATATATCTCTTTTTCTTCGGACATGCGTACGGGAGGAATACGAATTTTATCGCCCACGGACAACCGAAAACTGGGTTGTGCGCGTTTTTTGTTAATACGCACTTCTCCACCCCGTATCATTCGGTATATATGACTTTTAGGCACTCCTTTTAAGATTCGAATCAAATAATTATCCAACCGCTGACCTTCTTCTTCGGCATTCACTTCTATATAACGTACATTCATGACACCCATTTGCCGCTCGTGATATTGTTTGGTATACTCATATATTGCGTGAATTAATTTACGCAACAGAATTATAACGCATAAACGATTAAAAAGTTTACTGTTGGTTAAAATAACTGACTAGGGTAAGCACGTCGCTTGCGATAAGCTTACAAAATGAGACGCGCTTCACTTGAGTCTTGAACCAAGGAAGCAATCCAGTACCAGAGTCAAATTGAATACGAACTCATCAGATACCTGCGCATGCAAAACATGCAATATAACACAAAATGCGTCTTTACACTTAAGGACACCACGCGTACGGTCTGACATTAACAGCTTTTCTATTCTCCATCTATATCTATGCATTACGCACCTAACAGAGCTTCAACGAGCAGTTATAACACAACGCTATTTCTACACCATTCGCTCTGTTTTAGGTTGCTTCATTGGTTCTGCAACCATTAGATTGAACATAGTCAAGCTATTAAGGTACTGGGCATTGCTTAAAAATGATAGCTCTTGTCATGCAAGCCAAAATCTTTTAGGTATAACCCATTTATCCTCAGGATAATGGTTAGACTTTTGCAATGGGGTGTTTAGAAATTCATCCCATCTACAAGGTAACCTAATATAATCTGGCGAAAGACATAGCGTTGTTAGGCCTGTTGGACTCAACCCAAGTTTAAAGCGCCCTTTTAATGGGGTTAAAAATGGAAAAAATGTTAATAAACGCGACTCAAACCGAAGAAATTCGTGTCGCTCTAGTGAAAGACAATCATTTATACGATTTAGATATTGAATGTCCTTCTGAAATCAAGAAAAAAGGTAATATTTACAAAGCCACCGTGACGCGTCGAGAACCCAGCCTAGATGCTATCTTTGTTGAATATGGCTCTAAACGTCAAGGCTTCTTACCTCTCAAAGAAATTGCCCCCGAATACTTAAATCGACGCCCAAATCAAAGTGAAGATGAGAAAGCACCTATCACATCCCTCATTCGAGAAGGCCAAGAATTATTGATTCAAGTGGATAAAGAAGAACGGGGTAATAAAGGTGCTGCACTCACAACATTCATTACCCTTGCCGGATGTTATTTGGTTCTGATGCCCAATAGTCCTCGCTCAGGAGGGATTTCTCGACGGATTGAAGGGGATGATCGAGACGAACTAAAAGAAACCTTGAATGCTCTAGAGATGAGTGAAGACATGGGAATCATCATTCGTACTGCTGGGGTAGGTAAGAATTTAGAAGAATTACAAGCCGACTTAGACATGCTCTGCAATCAATGGCAAGCCATAAAAAATGCTTATAATACGCAGTTAGCCCCTTGTCTCATTCACCAGGAAGGGGATGTTATCATTCGTTCAATTCGAGATAATTTACGTAAATCAATTGGTGAAATCATCATTGATGATCAAATCTCATATATCAAGGCTAAACAATACATAGAACAAGTAAAACCTGACTTTTTGCCCAATTTAAAATTGTATAATAGCCCTATTCCACTGTTTAATTTTTACCAAATTGAAAGCCAAATAGAAACAGCATTTCAGCGTGAGGTCTTACTCCCTTCAGGAGGTGCGTTGGTGATTGATCGTACCGAAGCCCTCGTCTCCATTGATATTAATTCAGCGAAAGCCACGAGTGGCGCAGACATTGAAGCCACTGCAGTCAACACAAACCTTGAAGCGGCTGAAGAAATCGCCAGACAATTACGACTTCGAGATCTGGGTGGCTTGGTGGTTATCGATTTTATTGATATGAGTTCCAGCAAAAATCAGCGTGATGTGGAAAACCGACTGAAAGAAGCATTGAAAGCCGATCGAGCCAGGATTCAGGTCGGACGTATATCCCGCTTTGGATTGCTTGAAATGTCGCGTCAACGATTACGCCTCTCCTTGGGTGAATCCGCACAAGAAGTATGCCCACGATGTGATGGCCGTGGGACCGTTAGAAGCATTCCCTCCCATGGTTTATCCATTATCCGTTTGATTGAAGAAGAAGCGCTGAAAGACAAAACATCTGAAATACAAGTACAACTGCCCGTTGAAATGGCAACTTACCTTATCAATGAAAAACGTGATTTTATTTTGAGTATAGAAAAACGTCAGAATGTTAGCGTCGTTATCATTGCTAACCCTTATTTGCAATCACCGCAATACAAGATTGCACGATTAAAAGAAGATAACATTGGAAAAAACAAAAAACCCAGTTACTCATTGATCCAACAACCTGAACTTGAAGTTGTACACAATGATGTTCTTGCAACAACCAGCGATGAACCGATTGTCAAATATTACAATGATTCAAAACCTTCCTCACCAAAAAAAACGGGGCTGCTCAAACGTTTAATCAATAACTTACTTGGGCAACCTTCAGAATCATTGACAACTAAAATCGATAAAAATCCGGTAAAAAGACCCCACCACGAATCAAGACAAACCGGTTCACCCACCCAATACCCCGAAAAGCGCATGTCTCATCATCCGGCCAATCGTAGAAGGAAACTGGGGAGTACCAATCAACAGCAAGGGCGCTCACAAACAGGGTCAAACAACAACTTTCGTAAAAAACCAACCCCTACTTCAATGGCACATCAACCAGGGCGTGTTATACCTTTAAAACCAGAACAAACACGAAAAAAACCCGAGACTAGTGCTGTAATAAACAAAGAGAAAAATGAAGAATAAGCTGACTATTTAAACTTTATTCCGCCCGTTTTTCTCCGTTGAACCTTACACCTAAAGAAAATACCCATCTAGAGTTTTAATCAAACTCTTTGATGGGTTTTTTATTTCAATATGAGTATATCATTTTGACAAGCTACCATTCATGTTCTATAAATTAGACAAAGTGAGCTATTATTGCAATAAAAAGAGAAAAAGGAGATCAACGTCATGATTACGCTTTGTGGAAGAAAATCATGGAGGCACCATGCACTTAGAACTGGCGTTATTGCCGTCCTGCTTATACTCTTGAATCCAACGTTATCTTACGGTAGAAACATTTCTCTTTGCCGATCTAATTTAGAAGAATGCTTAGCGGGGGCTCACTCAACGCAAACTTGCCTTTCCAGCCTCGACCAGCAATATATGCAGTGCATCTCTAACCCACCGCAATCCTGTTCGTATTCATTACTCAAAATTCAATCTCTCCAATGCAAGCATCCATCACGGAAGCTTTGCAATTCGACATACTACACCTGTATACATACACCATCATGGTAAAAAATATCCAACGTCTTAGCACAACCACCGCTAAAAATCTATACTCCTGGCTGTGGTAGTTGCTGGGAGAATTTTTACCCAATATTTCACAGTTTATTAGGGGCTTACAATTGCTCGTCACGGCCTACGTATCGCGACTTGGGAGAGTAGGCCCACGGAACTTCCGTGAGCCTCTCGCAAAACAGTGCTTGAACCTCTCGACTCACACTGCCTCCATTAGGCAAACCCACCCCTCATTCCTGCTCGCCAGTGCGCAAATAAGCCAGGCTGTTTTAGTGAGATCCGCTCAATAAATAGGCCTGTTTTTATTTTGTGCCCCTGAAGCCGCTTATATTTCTTCATCGCCCATGCAATTAAAGTCTGATTGAAATGCCTCCACACTGGATATAACGCCGAGCGATTATATTTGCCATAATAGTTTAACCACCCTTTAAGAATCGGATTAAACCACCTGGCTATATCTACTAAGCTTAGATCAGTGCGATTACGCACATCAGATTTCTTTGTGGTGGCTCGCATCGAGTTCAGCGCCTCTTTACTCACTGCTGGGGTAAAGCTCATAAACAAACTATTGCGTTTGTTATTCTTACACGTCCTTGCTCTGAAAGTATATCCTAGAAAATCAAAGGATTTGTTTGGATACTCTTTCTTGCGACCTCCATCTTTTGATGTCAGTCTCTGGTTAACGACGCGTCAACAGTGGTTCAGGTTCATTCGTCTTTCTTTACCACACCTGCTGAGTTAATACTCTCGCTTTACTCTAATGCTCACGACCGTTACTCTTAATAACAGCCGCTTAGAGTGGTTTGAAACCCGGCCCCTAACAGCCGATTTCGATGGGCCTACCATCATCTTCCCTATAGCTTTACATCATTTCATGATAATTCCTTTATCATTACTTTGTGTGCCTGCGGCACACTTCGCGGGATCCAGTAGCCGATGACGAGCAATTAATAGTATGGACCCTGCTACTTTTGGAAACCTATAAAGAATGAGAGCTTGTTAACCAACTCACACAATTCTACCTTTCATCCTCTAACCCTGTTGCAATCGGGTTGATCCCAATATTAGGATTGACCCCACAATCATCAAGCAACTTTAAAAGATTGTTGCCTTTGCGCGAGAGTCGTTTAATGCAATAGATTTCAAGATAGCTTTCGAGAATATAATAATATTCAGGAAGTGTTAGGATGGTTAACATTTTTTCTGCACGTTTGATATGGTCCGTATCCCTCTCGTCGCAGGTTTGAAAAAGTATAGCGGCCAACATGGATGCGTAACTGGCTTTTCGACGTGGGTTCGCTAGGTAAAAACGTTGCACACATTCATCTAAAGCTCGATCTTTATCCCATTCTATCCAATCATGATACAACGCCAGTGACTCTTTATAGGAAAAGGTTTCGATGGTGGTCAACTGCTGTATGGCATAGGCGACTGGGATCACCGCCTGTACGTTTGCCCAAGAACAATTTCCAACGATTTGTGAGCTGATAGGGATCTGTGCGACAGGCATTAAACCCAATTGCTGATTAATCACTTGGTGAAAATAGCGTCGACTTTGTTTCTTATATAAAAATTCTTGTAAAAAATGGAGATTAAAGGCCTCGGGTCGGGTGATACGATAAATGTTAACACTGCCTTCTTTTAAACTGTTTTCACCTCTATCAATTTTAGCCCACCACTGATGATACCGAACAAAACAAAACGCATGCCCACGGCTTGCTGCTGGAAGAATCAGCAAAGGGGATTTGATAAGCTTGTCTATATGTTTACGATCAGTATCACTCAGGGATACTTGATGCTGAAATTGCAACAACTCAGCCGCAATCGAGAACGCATCCATGATGCTGTAAAGGTTTGGGAAGAAATGACGTAGGTGCTTTGTGGAATAACTGCTGGTGAATCGTCGTAAAGAATCAATCACCACTGCAACGGTAAATTCAAGGATAAATCCTTCATAGTCTAATTCAATAAACTCTCCTTCAGCATTGACGATATCAACATCCCCTTGTAGCTCGAAACGATGACCAATCAATTTGGCCGTAATAAAATCTAATGCAAAATCAAGTTTTGCTCCATGCTGATAGAGTAAGTGTTTGAGATTATCTTGTCCACGTAACAGCGGGTACACCAATACGGATAATCCAGCATCCGTATAAGCATTCGCATTGGCACCGTGTTCAAGCAATAATTGAACAAAATTGAGATCATGATTATCAACTGCCCAATGCAATGCCGTACGGCCCGTGATGTCTGGTTTATTAATATCAACACCACGGGCAATGAGCAGTTCTGCGAGATGCGTTTGCCGTGTGATTGCCGTTTCAATCAGGGGGGTAAATCCATATTCGTCAATGTCATTCAGCGTTTCACCTTCACGGATATAGTGATCAAAATCAGGCTCACGACAACTGATAATATCATTGGCGATCGTCATTTAAGGCCCTTGTGGCTTAGGAGCGTTTGACATTTTTGGCATATTTCCAAGGCGTAGTTGTTTTTCCATTTCTTGTTCGCGCCGCTCATTATCATATTTGGTCCGGGCCTCTGTATTCAATGGAGGTTCAGGATTCAAATTAGGATCAATGCCATCAAATCGTTGATTATCCAAATCGGGATGTTGCAAAATATTATTCTGAAGATCACCTTCTGCAGCCGGTGCATACTGTTGCTCCTCGGGGTGTTCACGCGCATTGACACGTCCCAATTGTCGATGACCCTGTTGCTCAATTAACCTGCGCTGTCGCTCCATGCTGCGCGATTCTTCAACCAAATAAGACCCTTTGCGTTTCCCTGCGGGTAAACGATCGGGCAATTCATTACCGTCTTGCTTATTTTTTTCGCTCATAATAATAAGTATATATTATAAATAATCGCGTTGCAGAATTTCAGCAATTTGTAGCGCATTGGTCGCAGCGCCTTTGCGGATATTGTCCGCAACAACCCACAAATTGATCCCACAGGCATGAGAAATATCTTGCCTTATGCGTCCCACAAACACCTCATCATGGCCAACAGCATGTGCCAGTGGCGTCGGATATTTTAACTTGATTGGATCATCGATGACGATTACCCCAGGTGCCTTTGATAAAAGTTTTCGAACTTTGGAAACACTCAGCGGTGATTTTAATTCCAAGTGAATCGCTTCTGAATGACCATAAAGAACAGGCACACGAACCGTGGTTGGATTCACTAAAATCGAATCATCTTCCAAGATTTTTTGTGTCTCCCAAACCATTTTCATTTCTTCACGGGTGTAGCCATTCTCTAAAAATTCATCAATATGAGGCAACACATTGAATGCAATTTGCTGAGGATATACCGAAGGTTTAACCGCTCGTCCGTTTAACAACTCCCCCACTTGATTGATCAACTCTGAGACTGCTCGTTGACCTGTGCCAGACACGGCTTGGTAAGTAGCCACATTAATTCGCGCTATCCCCACTGCATCCTGTAACGGTTTAAGCGCCACAACCATTTGAATGGTTGAACAATTAGGATTAGCAATGATCCCGTGGTTTTTATAATCGGCAATGCGTTCTGGATTTACTTCAGGGACTACCAAGGGAATGTCGTTTTCATATCGAAAACAAGAGGTATTATCGATAACAATACATCCCTGCTCCCACGCTTTCGGCGCGTATTCTTTGGAGACCGGAGAACCCGCTGAAAAAAGAGCAATATCAGCGAGACTAAAATCAAAGCCTGCCACATCTTGCACATCATACGCTTGTTGATTCAATTCAACGACTTTATCTACTGATCTGGCGCTTGCCAATGGATAAAAATTTTCCACAGGAAAACGGCGCTCTTCAAGCCCAGCCAATATCGCTTTCCCTACCGCACCCGTAACCCCAACAATCGCTACGTTTAATTTTTTTGTCATATATTAATACCACCTCATGCTAATAATTCTAGTATCGTGTTGGCATTGGTTTATGTAAACCCTCTAGAGTGCCTACGTACCATCCCCACGATTTATTCGCGGGGTTGTCCACGGTATCCAGAGATCTACTGGATGGTGCGGACAAGCCGCGCCACGTAGATCTTGTAGAGTAATCGCCAACACGTTTATACTTTATTTTGTGCCTTATGCCTTAAGTAATGATCCATCAGCACCAATGCCATCATGGCTTCTACAATGGGAACCGCTCGAATCCCCACACAAGGATCATGCCGGCCTTTGGTAACAATGCTGACTTCTTCGCCTTTAGTATTGATAGATTTACCTGGGGTAACCAGGCTCGATGTTGGTTTTAAAGCGACACTGACTTCAATCTCTTGGCCCGTTGAGATCCCACCCAAAATTCCTCCGGCGTGATTACTCATAAATCCATACTTATTCATTTCATCACGATGCTCTGTTCCGTGTTGTGTGACCGATAAAAATCCCGATCCAATTTCAACACCTTTAACCGCATTGATCGACATCATTGCATAGGCTAACGTCGCATCTAATCGATCAAACACAGGATCACCCAGTCCAATCGGCACCCCCCGGGCTCTCACCCCAACACGGGCTCCAATTGAATTACCCTCTCGACGCAATTGCTCAATACAATCAGCCAGTGCTTGTACTTGCTGTTGATTAGGACAAAAAAATGGATTTTTATCAATTTCTGTTTCATCTTCAAACGAGAGAACTATATCACCCATTTGTTGCAAATAACCGACGATATCTATATTTAAATGACGCTTTAAATATAACCGTGCAATAGCACCCGCTGCCACGCGCGCGGCAGTTTCTCGAGCGGATGAACGACCGCCACCTCGATAATCTCTATGGCCATATTTATGATGATAAGTAAAATCAGCATGTCCAGGCCTAAACATGTCTTTTATGGCTTCATAATCTTTGGTCCGCTGATCACTATTTGGAATAAGCAAAGCGATTGGCGTACCCGTGGTTAAGCCTTCAAAAACACCCGAAAGAATTTGCACCTGATCATCTTCCCGACGCTGGGTGGTATATTTTGATTGACCTGGTTTACGTTTATTTAAAAACGGCTGAATGTCTGATTCAGCCAATGAGAGGCCTGGAGGACAGCCATCAACCACACACCCTATCGCGGGACCGTGGCTTTCGCCAAACGTTGTAACTGTAAACAATGTCCCAAACGTATTTCCACTCATGGTTTTACTTGCCTTAGGAACGTTTAAAATGGTCCCTTAATTGTTGACACGTCAATAAAAACACACCGTGTCCTCCTTGTTCAAAATCTAGCCATGTAAACGGCACATCGGGATAGGCCTCTATCAATGCTATATCACTGTTTCCGACTTCTACCACTAAAATACCGTGATCTGTTAGATAATCATGGGCATTAAATAGAATTTTTTCAACAATGGCCAGGCCTTTATCGCTCGCTTCCAAGGCTAATTTAGGCTCATGCCGATATTCTGGTGGCATGGTTTGCATTTCTTCATGACTGACATAAGGAGGATTACTAACAATGATGTCATATTGTTTTGCAGAAATCTCATCAAAACAATTAGAACGAATGAGCGTCAATTGATCCGATAATTCATACCGTTGCACATTGATGGCTGCAACGTCCAACGCCTCTTCAGAAATATCAATGGCATCCACCATCGCCTCTGGAAACGCATAACAACAAGCAATGGCAATGCACGCACTTCCCGTGCAAAGATCCAACACATGATGCACTTGCTCGGGTTTAATCCAGGGTGAAAATTGTTGATCGATCAATTCAGCAAGCGGCGATCGAGGAATTAACACACGCTCATCGACATAAAACGATAATCCAGAAAAATACGCTTCTTGCGTAAGGTAAGGCACCGGAAAACGATCATGAATACGCCGCTCCAACCGCTCAACCAGCAACAATTTCTCAGCAGGGGTTAATTGGGCATGAAACATCAAAGGATCTAAATCGAAAGGTAAAGCTAGACTTCCTAAAATCAGAGAGAGAATATCATCCCAAGCATTATCAGTTCCGTGCCCATAATAGAGGTCTGCTTTGGTTGCTTCTGAAAAACCAAACCGTAAATAATCTAGAATTGTTTTAAATCCTTGCGTTTGTAATCCAAATGATTCTGTCATGCTTACTCCAAATGAGCATAATTGTATCATTCATGTCTAAGGTTCACAATTTTTGTAATTTATTTCAACCAGTTCTCTAATTTCAAACCGTCGATACATTCAAATTCACCCATATTATCAGTAACCATAACAGCACCAATCGAGAGTGCATGTGCTGCAATCAATAAATCGTTAGCCCCAATCATTTTTCCTTGCCGTTCTAAATCCATTCGTATTTGTCCATAGTACCTATCTGCATCTATATCAACAACTACAACTGGACAGCGAATCTTTAGATTACACCGTATAGTTAAAGCACAAGGACTCCCGGGGCATTGATCATTTCATACCAATGATGCCTTAACTTTTCATGGGTGCGAGAGCTTGCTGTAAGTCAGTATTAGGTTCACCTGCTTCTGAAAACAATCTAAACTGTTTAGCCAAGAGCTGCTTTTCAACAGCTAAATGGTGTACGTAAGCGTTAAGGTAGGTGGGCAAGGTTTGATTAAGATTTTTATGAGCCCTAATGTATTGATGAATAACGTTAAACTCTATCTTTAATTGCGGATCAGTAACGAGTTGCTTTATTTGCTCTATATCATATGTCGAAGCTCTTTTACAGCAATGGAGAAATTTAACCGCACAAGATTGACTCACATCGATACCCTGTTCCTGTAATGCTGTTTTAGCGATAGAACTATAATTTTCAGTTAAAGAAGTTTTCCATTGCATAGTTTGATAAAAAACAATCGCATCTCCTGAGGAAACCACATCGCTCAAAGATTGGTCGCCTGTGCATAATTTAAATGGATGAGAGCCTGATACCAATAACCGGAAGGTAGGATTGTCAAAACGGAATAAATTAATGACCCTCAATTGGGGTAAATCAGACGCTAACGGATTGGTATAAATGACTTTATCTTGCAATGATCCATCAACTGAAGCAACGAAATGAACTGAACTGTATTGTTGATAGTTAAAATTCTGTTGAGCAAAATCAGCTTCAGAAATGGGAACCACGATATCCACATTTTTCTTAGGATGTTCGTGTTTCGCTATGGTCAAAGCAATATCAATGAAATTGGGTACATTGACGCCGGGATTAGCTACGCGGTGAAGTTCTTTATTAGCATAACCAAAAAATAAAATATGCTGAGAATCATAGTGTTGCGCTTGTGCGTCATTAATAACCACTGTTTCAGCTTCGTTGGATTGAAAAAGATCAGAAAATAATACCTGCAGAATAGGCTGCGTATGCTCGATCAAAGCGAGGGGGTGTGTTTGGACGGGAGGATGCGTAAAAATACCTAACTCATCGTCAGCCAATCCACTCGCAAGCTCTATCAAGCCCGGAGTATTCTTTCGAATCCCATAGGAATACTCTAAACAAGTCACTATTTCTTTTTCAAATGTTGAGCGCAAAGTACTCAATTGCGCTTCTGTCAGAAAATGAAAGGTAGGAAAGATAAAAATAAGTTGCGTTTTTTCCAGCATCTCGGCCATTGCTGTTGAGGTGAATATCTCACTCCAATCGCTTATTTTATGAATGGAAAGGGTTGTAGACTCCGCGACTTCATTAGGGATCTCCTCTAATTTTCCCCGGATCACCCAATCAATGACTAAGTTTGGATTGGCTAATTTAAGTAAACCAATTAAACGAGCCGTAGCAAAATAATCGCCTAAGGTTCCCCACGATACTTCCGTGAAGATGGTTAAATGACACGCTTCTGCGACAGGCAGACTTTTTTCTTCTTCTACCGTGGCACCAAGAAGTATCGCTCGCCGTAAGATGGCTTTGATGTGGGAAGTAAATAAATGTTTTTGTAATAGGGATAAATTAATAATCGGGGTTTTATTTTCTTGAGTGGCAATCATTAACTGTGCTATTTCGGAAATATCCTTAACAATGAGGGCATTAAGATGATATTTCTTACAAAACTCATCAATGCGTTCTAGAAAATTACGTGTGGCTGCCGCACGGTTCAAACGAACTTGCTCAAAGTATTGTTCAATAATAAGAAAAAGATTGTCTTGATAAAGGCATGTTGTACCAACTGTCGCAATTTGTTGCAAAATTAGCGACATATCACTTTTTTTTATTTCTTGATTAAAAAGAAACTTCAGAATTGACGAGTCATCTTTTTCAATAAAGAAATCAATAGTTTTTTTTGTGTCTTTTTCAAAAATTGACTTAATAAAAAAATCTTTTGATTGAATAAATGGTTTTTTTTCAAGAAGAATATAATCAATAATATCTTGGTTATAATTAGATTTGTCTTTGTTTAAAAGAATTTCTAATATTTTCCCATCATTTTTCAGCGTGTCATTATAAAGATTTTTATCCATGACCATTCTAACGCATCTCATCATTAAAGGTGGCGTATAATAGCACACACTGAATTAATTTACTCACTTAATTCAGTTTTATTAAGAGATTTCTATTTATTGATCTGTTAAGTATACAGTAATACTGCATTAATATAGTATTTATGTATACTTGATTTAAATTATCGCTTCAAGTGGACTGTTATACTATAATAAGATGGAATAAACGTTCACTTAATAAAATATCATGAATAGAGAGCAAGCCGTTAAAATACTTAGAGAACAGGATAGAAAAGGCAAATATGTCTTTTCTAATCATGATCTGCATAAGCTTTTCCCAGAAGATTCCTTTAAAACCTTCAATGAAGGACTAAAACGTCTGGTAAAATCAGGGGGTGTTAAACGCGCCTGCCGAGATGTATATGTTAATGAAGAAGCCAAGCAATTCGACAGTTACACCATCGAACGTATTGCAAAAACACTTAGGCGAGGTGAGTATAGTTACATCAGTTTGGAATCTATATTGTCAGAGCATGGCGTCATCTCGCAAATCCCTATTGATAGAATAACGATTATGACAACTGGCAGAAAAGGCACCTATAACACTGCCTATGGTGTTATTGAGTTTACACATACCAAACGCACCGTCAAAGATATTCTCGAAAATACGACTAAGGTCAATAAGCGACCGCTTAGAATCGCGTCTAAACAAGCCGCTTGGCGAGATCTAAAACGTGTTGGCCGTAATATAAATTTAGTTAATCTAGAAGAATTAGCATGATAAAACCTACTCCCATAAATCAAGAGGATTTTAATTTACTGGTAGAACTTGCCATGCGGGAAGAAGGCTATTCGCATATGCGACCTGTGATTGAAAAAGAGCTGTTACATTATGATTTGCTTTTCGCGCTTGATAAACAAGGGTTATTAGATAAATTAACCTTTCAAGGAGGCACTTCTCTTCGCTTATGTTACGGTTCTGCACGATTTAGTGAAGACCTTGATTTTGCTGGAGGTTATGATTTCACAACGTCACAGTTAATAGATATGAAAAACTGTATTGAAAGTTATATCGCTTCCCGATATGGATTAGAAGTTTCCGTAAAAGAACCCTCAGAAATGTCCATTGAACCCAAGTATCAGGATATCAAAGTTGATAAATGGCAAATTGCCATTACAATATCACCTACCCGAAAAGACTTACCTAAACAAAAAATTAAAATTGAGGTGTGTAATATTCCCGCTTATACAAGAGTGCCTCAGGCTTTAAATGCTAATTATGATTTTTTACCTGACGGTTATGGTGATGTTCTTATCATGACTGAAAGTCTGGATGAAATTATGGCCGATAAGTTAATCTCTTTAATCAATACAACCCGATACGTTCGCCATCGGGATATTTGGGATTTACGCTGGTTAAAACAGCATGGCGCTAAGATAGATAAAAAATTTATTTTATCCAAAATTCATGATTATAGAATTACCGATTACCCTGCAAAACTTGATCACATGATTGCAAATATAGAGAAAATTATCTACAGCGAAAATTTCCATAATGAACTATCACGTTTTATCCCGCTAGATGTTCAAGAAAAAACATTGAAGAAAGCAAAATTTAAAGATTTTATAATTAATGAAACCCTATTATTGTTATTAGCCCTGAAAAAGCTATTCGATAACGTAACAGAAGATGGTGAATTTACACTATAACACAAGATTAATGCTTATATATTTTGGCATCATTAATCTAAAGTTTCTATAGTTCCAAGTGAGTTACACATCTTGTAAGTCACGATTTCTTAACATGAGCTATTGAGACCTCATTTCTTATCCGATTTTTATCCATTAATAAACAAGTGGCGATAAGAAGATGCTCTGCATTACATACCATTTTTCCCTACTCCGAATCCCTTTCCATATATCCTTCTCGCTCAAGAAGCCGGGCGATTCGCTCACGAATCCGGTGAAGAAATCTCTGCATTTCGCCTGATGTTGAAATTGCGTATAATTAAAAAGAGTTCCTCTTGAAAAATACGAATATGGCTAATGATCATGTGTCCGATGAAGATAAAGCATTGTTTCGTCGCATGGTACAAGATGTCAAACCATTGGATAAAATCCATACGGCTCCTCTACAAAAAGAGCGGTTGACACCTTATTTACCCAATCGACAAGTCAAAACGGAACAGCCCAAAACTGAGCGATATCTCTCAAATCATTACCAAGAACCCGTTAGCACCGATGCGATACTCTCTTATTGCCAGACCAGCATTCCTCGTAAGCGTTTAAATCAATTGAAACGGGGGGAAATTCGGTATCAAGCACGCCTCGACCTGCATGGGTTTAGACTTGATGAGGCACGTGAATCCTTGTGTGACTTTCTAGAGCAACAACAGCAGATGCAGCATCGTTGTGTGTTGATCATTCATGGAAAAGGAAGCCATGGTGGAGAAGCCCCCATTTTAAAAAATCTTGTTCATCATTGGCTACCACAACTTCCGTTCGTGATTGCCTATCATAGCGCTATACCACGCGATGGAGGAACGGGTGCACTTTATGTATTAATTAAACGTGTTTGACAAGATAACTATTGAAATTGTAAGTATATACCTTTAACATTTGTACAAATTTTTAGATAAAATTGTCATGACAAAACAAGCCATCATTATAGGTATTTCTGGTCCCTCAGCATCAGGAAAAAGTTTGCTGGCCAATACCATCGTAAGCGAATTGGGATCTGATCAAGTGGTGGTGATTTCTGAAGATGCTTATTATAAAGACAATAATCATTTGCCTTTTGCAGAGCGCGAAAAAATTAATTATGATCATCCCGATGCGTTTGATCATGTCCTGCTTTGTAAACAATTACATCAATTGCAACAAGGCGAATTTGTCCAAATTCCTATCTATTCACACACCAAACACATTCGAATGGCAGAAACGCGTAGTATTGGTCGTCATGCCATTATAGTCCTGGAAGGGATCCTCCTTTTTTCGGATAAAATCGTTCGCGAAATCATGGACATTCGTATCTTTATGTCAGCTCCGCTAGATGTCTGTTTAATTCGTCGTCTTAAACGCGATGTCGTTGAACGACAACGATCTGTTGAATCCGTACTGCATCAATATGAAACGACAGTGCGTCCCATGTATCTGCAATTTATTGAGCCTTCCAGTCGATATGCTGATTTGATTGTTCCCCGGGGTGGTGAAAATCGCATAGCGATTGATATGATTAAAGCAAAAATGCGAGAATTATTGGCAACACACACACCCTGAAATTATCATTTAAGTAAGGAGAGTACCTTGGGATTTTTAAAAGGCAAAAGGGCATTGATTGTAGGACTGGCCAGCAACCGCTCCATTGCTTATGGTATTTCTAAAGCCTTTCATGAGCAAGGTGCTGAACTTGCGTTTACATATCAAAATGAAAAGCTGCAAGAACGTGTTGAAAAAATGGCAGCTGAGTTTAACTCAACCCTCACGTGTCCTTGTGATGTAGCCAGTGATAGCGATATCAAAACCACCTTCGATTATTTACGCTCTCACTGGGATCGCTTGGATATTCTTATCCACTCTGTCGCTTTTGCACCCGCTGATCAAATTGCTGGGGATTATATCGAACATGCAAACCGCGAAGGATTTCGTATTGCTCATGACATCAGTGCTTATAGTTTGGTGGGCTTGGCGCAGGCCGCCTTGCCGATGATGTTAGACACCCGAGGGGCCATCATGACATTAAGCTATTTTGGTGCGGAAAAAGCCGTTCCAAACTATAACGTCATGGGCATTGCCAAAGCAAGCCTAGAGGCTGCAGTGCGTTATCTTGCCGCAAGCTTAGGCCCGCGAGGTTTAAGGGTGAATGCTATTTCAGCAGGGCCCATACGGACCTTGGCTGCTTCCGGCATTAAAGATTTTCGTAAATTTCAAACAGCATATGCCAACGTTTCTCCCTTAAAAAGAAATATTACCGCCGAAGAAGTGGGTAATACAGCCGCTTTTTTATGTTCTGATTTAGCTTCAGGCATTACTGGTGAAATTGTGCACGTGGATGCCGGGTATCATGCGGTATCGATGACGGGTTCAGTAGAGTAAACTCTATTTATAGGGGATCATTTGTTCAAATTTCTGCATAACTAATGCCTCTTCTTGTTAATTCGATCTCTTAAGCTGTCATCCCCGCGCAGGCGGGGATCTATCCTGTAATTCATACGAGAATCCTGTAATGCTCAATGGTGAAGGCCATACGCATTCGATACAATGCATTGTTTTATCTCTGAAGGACGCACACGTGACAAGGATTGCGAAAAAATGAAATTAACAAAAAAACAATCTAACGTTTTGAATCAGATCGTCTTGAGCCGTACGCATCGACCGGATCATATTGAACGGGCTAACATCATTTTATTTTCTTCTGAATCAAGACAGGATAAAGATATCGGTCAAGAGCTGGGTATTGTTCCTCGTACAGTCAGAAAATGGCGCAAGCGATGGCTTGCAAATGAAGCCAAATTATTGTTGCTGGATGACCGTGAAAAAGGATCAACTATATTCGGAAATTATTGGAAGTTCTCAGTGATAATGAACGCCCCGGTGCTCCATGTACATATACCACCGAACAAGTTTGCCAAATCATCAGTGTTGCTTGCGAACGGCCGGAAGATAGTGATCTGCCGATTAGCCATTGAAGGAACATGATTAATAGAAAAACAGTATTTTGTATATTTGCTTGCAAATAAATCATATGGAACCCTGTATATCGGAGTGACGAGTCATTTGACACAACGTATTTATCAACACAAAGAAGGCTTGATTGATGGTTTCACTAAAAAATACAACATACATCGACTGGTGTATTATGAGGTTCATTTGGATGTAAACGAGGCAATATTACGAGAAAAACGAATAAAGAAATGGAATAGGCAGTGGAAAATCAATCTCATTGAACAACAGCACCCTCAGTGGCTTGATTTGAGTATAGGATTATATTGATAGATGGATCCCCGCTTGCGCGGGGATGACAGCTTAAGAGACCGAATTAACAAGAAGAGACACTAGACGCTGGGGTGACAGTAATTCCGGAAGTCCTTAAGTACCATGGGTTTTAAATCCTTAATCCAATCAATAGATTAGCATGGTAAACTGCTGGTAACCGTTCACGCCCTTTAAATCAACGGGCGTGAACGGTTACCAAATTTCTTGATATAAATCGCACCATGCTGGGTTCATCCTCTCAATCAAATTGATTGTCCATTGTCTGCGCCAATTTTTTAATAGGTTATTATTTGTTCTCAATTAAAACCAAGTTTGCTCATAAACTCTTGAGGTAATTTAACATCACTCATTTCTATTGTTTTTTTCTCCTGCAGTCTAGCACTTTTTCCTACTTGTCCAGTCATTGTAATTTTACCTTGAATGGTGTTTAAGCTAGAAAAGTCGCCTACATCGCCCACTTCAATATTATCCCTCACATTGACAATGGTTCTCTCGCCGATATTCTGTGCAACCATACCTCCTTGTTCACTCTGTATTCTTACGTAAGGACTAACATTTTGGACATGAATATTTTTAAAAACTTTAATTAATGTAGATTCACCTATATTTCCCGCAATTATTCCTTCGTATTTGCAATCTATATGACAATCTTTCCCAATATTACCTGCCTCAATCTCAACATCAGAGTTAATGATTACGTTATCAAGAATAGCACCTTTGATGATAATTTTATTTTTCTTAAATTTATTTCCCGTGTCATCAACATTAACTCCCGAACTAAGTTGACCATCAACAAATACATTTTCTCCTTCTACACGTATCTTATGACCAGTATATTTAAGACCATATATGATAGCTGTGACCATTGGAGAAAAAAAGTTATAATTTGAGTCCACAGTGATTTCATACATTCCGTTGCCAAATGAAGCTACTTTTCCAACGGTCGAGATGCGATCGCCAATAGAAACACTTCCAAAATGGTACCGAACTCCATCAATGGTCTCTGAATGATTTGCTCTAACAATTGGTATCATCCCCTTTGAAGTAACAATGCTAGCAGGGCGTGAAGGAGGCGGCTTTTGTTCAGAAGATAGACTTACATATATCATTGCACCGGAGTGTATATTTCCTGCCAATGTCAATGAGCCGTTTGTTACCAAAATTCGGGCATTTTCTCCGACATCTCCTTCAATGACTAAATCGCCTTCATGTTCAATGATTTCTTTATTACGAAGTTCTAAAATTGTTTTCATAATCAGTATTTGTTTGTATAAAATATCTGCATTGTAAAGATGAGTATTCGTTTTTCATAGGGGTTGTTGACAATTAATTTTACTAGATCTTCTAGAATGCCTACGTACCGCGGCTTGTTGCGGGATCCCGTGAACAAGTCACGGAGCGGTGTTTTTTTAGTTTCGTACCAGCAACTAACTGAGAGAAGGTAACATTTCAGGTGGATGAAAAATGTGCTCATCCAATCGACAGTCAAAATGCATGTCACCCACAGTAACGACGTAATTGTCTAAAGATATTCCCCTGCCTTGACGCAAATTCCTTATTTTATTCATACTCGTTTGCATCTTATCTGTTCGAAACCCGAGCCAAGGAAAACCGACGGGCGAAGGAAGCGTTTGATCGCCTATTTCTGCTCGTAGTGCCAAGATAGCACATTTAATTTTAATTGGATCCAAGCCTTTTTTTTCTAAAGCAAGCGCTTCTTTCGGCGTTAATTGATAGCGATGAGGATCGGTAGTATCAAAAGCGTCAGGGTTGTATCTTTTTAAGGTATATTTTTGAATTTGATCTGAAATAAATGCTCCACCTGCGGCCCCTATGATGCTCAAACAAATAATAGCAGTAACAATAAGGCCTATAGGATTAGATAGCCCAATTGCAAAGGCTAAACTCGTTAAGGGTGCTCCCGCAAACGTAGCCGTTAAAATGCCTATACCGGCACCACAAGCCGTGATACTTAACAAAGACAAACAAGACTGTACCCACCCTTCATTGAACAACAGTCGTTCTAAGTTATTACTAAACATACTTAATAAGTAATAAAATGCTATAAAGGTTAAAGCAAGAACAACAGCGGCTAACACAACAAAGATAAGAATAACCAATGCGTCGGATGCGGATGATTTATTTTGACTAGGATGATGATGGGTGCGTGATGAAGAATGTCCCACATACATGGGTCGATAATTAATAATCATGCTCCATAGCATGACATTAAAAAGAAAATCATCATGGCAACAGTACGGTCTGCGTTGACGTTCTTGGATAATAATCAGATGTGTCCTAGGGAACTCATAAGGAGGCGGTGGACCAGCATAATAATATTGACATACTCGCGGTTGTACTTGCTTTCTAAATTGCCAAGTGGCTGCAAAAAATGTATTTAAAACAAGGTATACTTTATTTTTTTCAGTGTCGGGCAACGCGTTGAAAGGATGATCAGGTGCATTAACAGCATGATAAACCCCATAATAAAGAATATTGTAGATTTGTTGCAATGTCATGGGTGGATTTTGTACAACAAGGCATTTCTGATAATCACAGACAAGACCTGAATATAGCTGTCTTATCTGCCTATCCGTTAATTGTTGTCGCTTAGTCATAGGTTAATCTTTAATGTTTAACAATGTTTGCATGACTCATTAAATCAGACACATACAAATCATAGTCCATCATGCCATAGCTCGCTTCAATTTGTTGGGTTATGCTTGCGACTTGCTCTTTGTCCAAAGCATCAACGTTTCCATCGTTAATACTTTTTAGACGAACAATCACATAATCACCATTTTCTAAAGGCTTACCCTCTTGAGCATTCATCCGCGGTAAATTAAATGCCATTTGATTGATTGCTCCCGTTATTGCATCACTCTCTCGTGATACATGAGAAACAGATTTCCATTGCAAATGGTTTTCGTTGGTTAATCGTTCCAGCTCACTTGCATTATTCTCAGTATGAAGCAATGCTTCACCTAATTGTTGAACAGCAACTTTAGCTTTACTGAGAATCACTTTTTGTTCAATAACGGGTTTAACTTCAGCCAATGACTTTTCAATGGAAGGAAAGTGTTTATTCACTCGCAAAACAACCACGGTGTCATTATTCAATTGTATGGGTTCACTGTTGTTACCGAGTGTAAGAACATCATGGCTAAATGCGGCATTAATCATCGCTTTATTTTGAGTAAAGTGTGTTGGTCCACCTTGCCGACTGAACGGTACAGACTGTTGAATAGGCAACTTCAGTGCTTCAGCCACCGTTATTAATGAATCAGGGGTTTGATAACTGAGATCAGAGATTTGTTCTAATAGTTGTGAATATTTTGACTGTGCTTGATCGGATAACAGTTGATTTTTTATTTGATCTTTAACGGAAGCCAACGTTTTGATGGCTGAAGGCTTGTATTCTATCAATTTGAATATCTCATAACCATGCTTGGTTTTTGCTGGCAATGAAATCTCGCCGGGCTTGGTTAGCCCAAGCAACGTTTTATCAAACTCGGATTGACCAGCAATGATCCATGGTAACTCCCCTCCATGGATGGCGGAAATTTTATCAGAAGAAACGCGCTTGGCCTCCTGCTCAAACAATACAGGATTTTTTAACACTGTCGTATATGTATCTTCGGCTGCCTGTTGAATGCGTTTCTGCTCTTCTTTGGAGGAATCTGCTGAAACTGCCAATAATATATGCGCAACCCGCCATTGTGCTGGCGTGTAAAAATTAGATTGATTTTCTTCGTAGTAATGCGAGAGTTGTTCATCGGTGATGTTAATTGTTTGCTTTATATCAGCCATAGATAATTGGATATAGTCAACATTAACTTGCTCTGGTGTCAAAAATTCTTTTTGATGCTGTTTATAATAGCCAGCCATTTCCGACTCAGTAACATGTTCCGTTTTACTAAACAATGACGTTGGAATTTCAAGGTAATCATAGTTACGCGTTTGCATGTATAATTTTACAAAACGACTGATTTCATTGGGAAGTGCGAATGCTGTACCAATAAATGCAAACCGTTGTTGATTAAGCAGCATTCCTTGTCTCACTTCTTTTTGAAAAGACTGTGGCGTAAATAAAGCACCATTCAACGCTTGTTGGTAACGATCGGCTGAGAAATGGCCATCCTCTTGAAACTGAGGAATATTTACAATAGCAGCATTTGCTTGAGACGCATCTACTTCGAATCCATTGAACCTCGCGGATTCCATACTAATTTGGTTAACAATCATGTTGTCTAACACTTGCTGCTTAAGTTGATTGTCGATGGCCGTTGTCAATTTTGATTGATCATGCGATTGACGGCTTCGTCGGTAGTTCATCTCAAACGCTTGTTTAGATATAGGCTGGCCGTTTACCTCGGCTTGAGCACTGTTAGAATCTTGTCGGCTTTGCAAATAATATTCGACACCAAATAAGGCAAACGTTATTGTGATAAGTACGATTACAACCCAAGCTACAACACCTTGAATTCGTTCATTTAGCTTTTGCAACATTTAAGGATTTCCATAATATTTCTAGGCTTTATTGTCAGTGTGAAATCTAGGGGTTGTGACAGTTGTTGTAACTACCTATAAATAAATTCACACATGGATCAACGGTAAAATAACACAACACTGTAAAATAAGGTAGTCACGATACATGAAAAAGATGCCACACCTTTGCTATCAATTACGAGATTCTAACTAAAAAAAACGCGCCCTTAGGCGCGTTAATATGCTGGCGGAGTGGACGGGGCTCGAACCCGCGACCCCCGGCGTGACAGGCCGGTATTCTAACCAACTGAACTACCACTCCAATTCATGGTGGGTGCTGCAGGGATCGAACCTGCGACCCTCGCCTTGTAAGGGCGATGCTCTCCCAGCTGAGCTAAGCACCCTGAAAATTATGACCTTTGTACAGCTTCTTTCAATGACTTGCCAGCCTTAAATTTAGCAACACGCGAAGCTTTGATTTGTATGGTCTGCCCCGTTTGTGGATTTCGTCCAGTTCGTGCAGATCGATTACCTGTCGAAAAAGATCCAAATCCTGGTAAAACAACTTGATCACCGCTTTTAAGTGCATCAGTTACTGTCAGCATAAAAATATCGAGTACTCTATTTGCATCTGCTTTAGTTACACCTGAACCGCTAGCGATTGCTTCAACCAATTCACTTTTATTCATCTTTTCCCCTTTGCTGTTAGTCATCCATATACCCGAAATTGATTAAATCAGATCAATACTTTCGAGTCAAGCGCTTACGTCCCTGAAATCCCCGCCAGTGGCGGCCGACGACGAGAATATACTCGTAATCATGAAGCATGTAAATCATTATTTGCGTTTTTTTTCTTTATTGTGCCATGTTCTTGAATATTGGCAATTTCAACGGTCGAACTTTCAAATGGATTTTTAGTTAATGCAATGAGTAAGACCTGTTCAATGGTTTTGACTGGGTGGATTATCAGCTTTTTTAATACATTGTCAGGAATTTCAGTTAAATCTTTTTCATTTTCCTCTGGAATAATAACACGCTTGATCCCACCTCGATGAGCTGCTAAAAGTTTTTCTTTTAGACCACCAATGGGGAGCACTTGTCCCCGCAAAGTAATTTCTCCCGTCATTGCAACATCTGCTCGCACCGGTATTTGCGTAATGACAGATACAAGGGCACAGCACATGCCAATACCCGCGCTGGGACCATCTTTAGGTGTTGCTCCCTCAGGTACATGCACGTGAAAATCATTTTTTTCATAGAAATCTGGGTTAATATGAAATGACTTGATACGACTTCTTACCACTGTCATTGCCGCATGAATAGATTCTTGCATTACCTCACCCAATTGACCTGTATGCAGTGTTTTACCTTTTCCAGGCATCATCGCTGCTTCAATGGTCAACAATTCACCGCCCACACTGGTCCATGCCAATCCTGTAACCTGCCCAATTTGATCAAATTGTTCAGCAAGTCCATAACGGAATTTTTTAACCCCTAAATATTTTTCAATATTATTTCGGGTAACATTGAATTTTTTAAGCCGCTTACTGGTATAGATGTCTTTGACAACTCGACGACAGATGTGCGCAATATCACGCTCGAGATTACGTACACCCGCTTCGCGCGTATAATAACGAACGATTTCATGAATCGCGCTTTGACTGAGATCAATTTCCTCAGGCTTAAGGCCATTCAAAACCAATTGTTTTGGTACTAAATAATTTTGCGCGATATGAACTTTTTCATCCTCTGTATATCCTGCCAATCGAATCACTTCCATTCTGTCTAATAAGGGGGCGGGGATTTCAAGTGAATTGGCAGTAGCAATGAACATGACATCACTCAAATCATAATTCACTTCTAAATAGTGATCGTTAAACGTATGATTTTGTTCAGGATCAAGCACCTCAAGCAATGCTGAAGCAGGATCACCGCGAAAATCCATCGCCATTTTGTCGACTTCATCCAACATGATCAATGGATTCTTAACACCTGCCTTGCATAATTTTTGAATAATTTTACCTGGCATAGAGCCAATGTATGTTCGACGATGCCCTCGGATTTCTGCTTCATCTCTAACGCCACCTAAAGCAATGCGAATAAACGTCCTACCGGTTGCATTTGCAATAGATTGACCTAAGGATGTTTTGCCCACCCCAGGAGGACCCACCAAACAAAGTATAGGGCCTTTTAAACGTTTCACACGTTGCTGTACAGCCAAGTATTCAATGATTCTTTCTTTGACTTTTTCCAACCCGTAATGATCCTTGTCTAGCATCGATTCCGCTTTAGTTAAATCAAACTGGATTTTATTTCTTTTTTTCCAAGGAACCGATAACATCCAATCCAGATAATTACGAATCACCGTGGCTTCTGCTGACATGGGAGACATCATTTTTAACTTATGCAATTCAGCGAGTGATTTCTCTTTTGCTTCTTTGGGCATGCCTGCTTTAATGATTGAACGTTCCAATTGTTCAATCTCACTGCCTTCCTCAGTCATTTCCCCCAACTCTTTTTGAATGGCTTTCATTTGTTCGTTGAGGTAATATTCACGCTGACTTTTTTCCATTTGACGTTTTACACGACCGCGGACTCTTTTTTCGACTTGCAACAAATCAATTTCATTTTCAATGACTGCCATCAAGCGTTCAAGACGTGTTCCGACATCCAATGTCTCAAGCAATTCCTGTTTATCTTCAACTTTTAGGCTTAAATGAGCAGCAATCGTGTCTGCTAAACGACCAGGCTCTTCAACACTTGCTAAAGAACTTAATACTTCAGGCGGAATCTTTTTATTTAATTTGATATATTGTTCGAATTGAGACATCAACGATCGCATCATGATGACGATGTCTTGTGGCTTGAATGCATGATTATTTTCGTCAATGCTTTCCAGTATAGCCGCCATATAGCCTTGTTCTTGCGAATACGCTTTTACTTGGGCACGGTGTTCGCCTTCAACAAGCACTTTTACCGTACCATCCGGCAGTTTTAACAACTGCAGGACAGTTGAAATGGTACCTACATTGAACAAATCTTCAGGAGTAGGATCGTCATTGGCAGACTTACGCTGAGCAACTAAAAAAATTTGTTTATTGTCCACCATTGCGGCTTCAAGGGCCTTAATGGATTTTTCACGACCAACAAATAAAGGAATAACCATATTCGGATAAACTACTACATCCCTTAAAGGCAACACCGGTATGGTCGATTGCAATTTATCTTCAGCAACTACCAATTCGTTTTCATTCGGCATATTTCGTCCTCATATCCCTAATCAACCCCGCCTACTGCTGATTGTTTTTTATCATCATTTGCATACATTAGAAGAGGTTTTGCGATATTGTTTACCACATTTTCATCAACGACAACTTTCGAAACCCCTTCAAGCGATGGCAATTCATACATAGTATCCAACAGAATGTCTTCAAGAATTGATCGTAATCCACGTGCACCAATTTTTCTTGCTAATGCTTTCTTGGCAATCAATTTCAAGGCTTCTTCACGGAACTCCAATTCTACCTCTTCCATTTTAAACAAGGCATGAAATTGTTTGGTCAATGCATTTTTAGGTTTGGTTAAAATATCTATTAATGCACCTTCATCCAATTCATGCAAGGTTGTCACCACAGGAAGCCGTCCCACAAATTCGGGAATCAAACCATACTTAACCAAATCCTCTGATTCTAAAGAATTTAATATTTTTTCAAAATCTTTGTTGTCTTTTTTATTTTTCAGTTGCGCCGAAAAACCGATACCTGATTTATCACTGCGATTCTGTATGACTTTTTCAAGTCCTGCAAAGGCTCCGCCACAAATAAACAGAATATTTGATGTATCAACCTGAAGAAATTCTTGTTGGGGATGTTTGCGTCCACCTTGTGGCGGAACAGATGCAATCGTTCCTTCTATTAACTTTAATAAGGCTTGTTGAACACCTTCTCCTGATACATCTCGCGTAATAGATGGGTTGTCTGATTTGCGTGATATTTTATCGATTTCGTCAATGTAAACAATGCCTCGTTGGGCCTTATCGATATCGTAATCACATTTCTGCAATAATTTTTGAATGATATTTTCAACATCTTCACCCACATACCCGGCTTCAGTGAGTGTCGTTGCGTCAGCCATTGCAAAAGGAACATTTAACAAGCGCGCCAATGTTTCGGCCAATAATGTTTTACCACTACCGGTAGGGCCGATTAAAAGGATATTACTTTTACCCAACTCAATACCGTCTTCTGTTTTATGGTGCAAACGTTTGTAGTGGTTATATACAGCGACAGATAAAACTTTTTTGGCATAAGGCTGTCCAATCACATACTCATCCAAAAAAGCTGAAATTTCTTTAGGCGTGGGTAAATGTGCTTCCGTTTCTGCAACAACATCCTGGGTTTCTTCCCGAATGATATCATTGCATAATTCAACGCATTCATCGCAAACAAAAACGGAAGGTCCTGCAATTAACTTTTTTACTTCGTTTTGACTCTTACCACAAAAGGAGCAGTATAAAACTTTATCCCCATTACCGGCTTTACTCATCTACAAACCCCTCTATTCGTTAGCAAACCGCCAGATATAAACAACTTCTATATATGGCCAATCCAGCTATTTACAAGGTCTTCTCTTTTAAAAAGTTTGCTAAAAAGTTAAGGGATCGGCATTTCATTCGCTTCCACCCCATGATTATTCAACAACAACCAAGGCATCGCGATCATAAAGCACTTTATCAATTAAACCATACTCCATGGCTTGAGAAGCACTCATAAAATTATCACGTTCCGTGTCGCGCATGATTTGATCCGGCGTTTTATTGGTATGTTTTGCCATGATACTGTTTAAACGTTCTCGTATTGCTAATGTTTCTCGCGCATGAATTTCAATATCAGTCGCTTGACCTCTGTATCCACCCAAAGGTTGATGAATCATCACCCTGGAGTTCGGTAAACAAAACCGCTTACCACTAGCCCCTGCGCACAAAAGCAACGCGGCGGCACTGGCTGCTTGTCCTATGCATAAAGTGCTCACATCAGGTTTAATGAATTGCATGGTATCGTAAATAGCCAACCCGGCAGTAACCACTCCACCAGGAGAATTGATGTATAAAGCAATATCTTTCTCAGGATTTTCTGATTCAAGAAACAGCAATTGAGCAACCACCAGGTTGGCCATGTGATCTTCAACTTCACCCAAAAGAAAAATAATACGTTCTTTCAACAACCTTGAGTAAATGTCATATGAACGTTCTCCGCGAGAAGTTTGTTCAATAACCATGGGTACCAATCCACTGGCATTTTTTATCACGCTTTCTGAATAGACCGCCATGCTTACTCTCCTTTATCCTTACTGATTTTCGGTGGATTCATCACTGCTTCGTAATCCAAAGTTTTATTAACGACCTTAGCATCCGTTAGAATTTTTTCAGAAACCATCTCTTCCATGACTAACGCTTCAATCTCTGCAATACGTTCTTTATCCGCTCGGTACCAAGCACGTAATTCATCTGGTTTTTCATAAGCACTGGCCATTGTTTCGATCATCGCATTTACGCGAATGTTATCGACCGACAATGAATGTTTTTTAACATACTCTGAAAATAATAGCCCTAAATGCACACGGCGGGTAGCCTGTTCTTCAAATAAACTTCTAGGAAAATCAGGAATTTTTTCATGTTCAGTATGCTCATGCCCAAACACCCGATGATACATTTCATGTTTTAGATGGCCTATTTCTTGATCAATCAACGTCATTGGTACATCAAATTTATTTTTCTCTAGTAATTTATCAAATATTTTTTCTCGATTCATAGCACTGACACGGCGCTCTAGTTCACGTCCCATGTTTTGTTTAATGTCTTTTTTCAATGCTTCAACGCCACCTTCTTTAATATTAAATTTTTCCACAAAGGCATCGTTCAATTCAGATGGTTGACCTTCCTGAATATGCTTGACCGTCACATTAAATTTGACTTCTTTCCCAGCCAAGTCGGCATGCCCATAATCCTCAGGAAAAGTCACTTTAATATCAAAAGGTGTGTCAATTTTTGCATCTATCACACTCTCCTCAAACCCAGGAATCATCGTCCCTGATCCAAGAATTAATTCATAATCTTCGGCACTTCCACCCTCAAATGGTTCATCACCAAGATATCCTTTGAAATCGATAATCACTTTATCGCCTTTCCTTACTGCTCGCGATACCTCAGTCCATTCTTTATTTTGCTCACGCAACTTCAGAAGCATGTTGTTAACATCTGCTTCTTGAACGCTGGAATGTATAATTTCAACTTCTGCCTGACTCAATTCATTCACATTGATCTCAGGAAATATTTCAAATATTGCGGTGAATTTAAAATCCTTACCTTTTTCTATTTCTTGAGGTTCAACAAGAGGGGAGCCCGCAGGAATCAAATCATTGGTTTTCAGTGCTTCATATAAAGAAGGTTGCACCATATCTCTTACGACTTCTTCGCGCACGCTATCAGAAAAACGCTTAACAACGACATTAAAAGGAACTTTTCCAGGACGATAACCATCGATTTTTACTTTATGAGCAAGTTTTTTGAGGCGTAAGCCTACTTCTTCCTCTACCTTTTCGGTTGGTACCGAAATGGTCACTTTACGTTCCAAACCTTTCAAGGTCTCAACAGAAACTTGCATCTAGTCACCTCTTGATATTATCTATATTTGAAATGGTGCGAAAGGAGAGACTCGAACTCTCACAGGTTACCCCACTGGAACCTAAATCCAGCGCGTCTACCAGTTCCGCCACTTTCGCTAACAGGGTGGAATTATTAAACAGTAGAATGGTCTTGTAAAGACTTAAGGCAATTCTACTCATAGGACAACGTATTATTCTTGCTGTTTTGGGGTGAACGATGGGATTCGAACCCACGACAACCGGGATCACAACCCGGGGCTCTACCAACTGAGCTACGCCCACCATATGCTATATACCATAAAAGTTGCTAAAGAATACCGCTTGACGTTTGGTACGCCCGGCAGGATTCGAACCTGCTACCCTCGGCTTAGAAGGCCGATGCTCTATCCAGATGAGCTACGGGCGCATTCATTACGATCCTGTTACCAAGCCAACGTGGTCGGGGTGGAGAGATTCGAACTCCCGACATCCTGCTCCCAAAGCAGGCGCGCTACCAGACTGCGCTACACCCCGAGGACCCGTCCCAAGGACAGACCCGAAATGATACTCGGAGCTGCTTTATAGGTCAACCAATAAACGTTAAAAATGCAAAATTCTCTGATTGCTGAGCTTACTTACATACGTTAGCATTAAAATTTCTAATTCAAAATCATGAGTCAAAGATGACATTACGTTTGTTACCCCTGTTTGATAGCATGGCGCAGCTCCACAGAAATGCAGATAATGTCGTGTTGCCCCACCAACGCTTCAAATCTGATTTTGATCATGTTCTTAATTTTTTAAAATGTTATGTTGGTAGTCTCGGCACATTTAATAGTTACCGCAGAGAAGCAGAGCGATTGTTGCAATGGAGCTGGCAAATAAAGAATAAAGCGTTAACAGAATTGAAGCGTGATGACATAGAGCATTATGTTCGTTTCTGTCAAAGTCCTCCGTTGAATTGGATTGCATTAAAAAAAGTACCTCGGTTTAATGATCAAGAAGGCAAACGTGTTCCTAATCCTCATTGGCGGCCTTTTGTAGTTACAGTCACTAAATCTGCCCGGAGGTGCGGGGACACAGCCGCTTTGTCGCAGTTTAGTCTATCCCAAGGCACTGTACAGGAAATTTTTGCCATACTAAGCACCTTGTTTAATTTTTTAATTGCTGAAGAATATTTACTCTCGAATCCTGTAGCGCTTATTCGTCAAAAAAGTAAATTTGTGAGAAAACGACAACAGAATGCACCTGTTCGCCGATTAAGTCTCACGCAATGGGACGCAGTCTTGAATGCTGCAGAATCATTAGCAAACCTACAACCTGAAAAGCATGAGCGTACACGCTTTATGCTAAGCCTGTTATATGGCATGTATTTACGTATTTCAGAATTAGCCGCGAGTGATCGATGGATTCCAACGATGAATGATTTTGCTAAGGACAGCAATGGCCATTGGTGGTTTACAACCGTGGGTAAAGGGAACAAAGAACGGCAAATTGCGGTCAGTGAAGCCATGTTAAAGAGCTTGGTGCGTTGGCGTCTATTCTTAGGATTACCCCCATTGCCAAACCCTGCAGACAATTCACCTTTAATTCCTAAAATACGTGGCACTGGACCCATGAGTGACACAGCCCCGATTCGTCGTTTAATACAGATTTGCTTTGATGAGGCCGCGCAAGAATTGCGACGCACTCAACAAACCGATGAGGCTGACCATTTAAGCGTCGCTACGGTTCATTGGTTAAGACATACAGGTATTTCTGAGGATGTTAAAATTCGACCTCGCGAACACGTACGTGATGATGCAGGACATAGTTCAAGTGCTACGACTGATCGCTACATTGATATTGAGATGCAAGCACGACATGCCTCAGCACAAAAGAAAACCATTGAGCCAGTCAAATAATCCTCCCAAAGACATACGCTATGTCGAACGCAATGAGACATCTCCGGTATTGGCATTGTGCACCATTCAGGAGATCCCTCACTAACGTTCGGGATGACGTCTTGCCTGATATTAGTCCCTACTGGACAATGAGCAACATGGCTAAGAACACCCATAAAAACAAACCCATCCAAAAAGGAACTGCATTTGCTTTTCGATTACCTTTGGCCCGTGATTTATAATAAGCCATCCAAATAGGCAAACTTGCCATGCAAGATAAATATATTATCTTCGCCAAGTATATGGAGAATGATCCGAAAGGAAGAATGTGCGCTATCGCTTCAGGAATACTATTTAAAATAATCTTGACTCTCAAAAATAACCAAGGCTCCCAAAACTCATAAACCAAAATCACACTAGAGGCCAATACCAACGGGGCAAACAATGTTACCCCGGGCAATCCAAAAATTTTTTTAAACCTACCTAAAAATTCCTGCGCAAAGAACACCAAGATAGCAAATGCACAAATCACTATAGCCAGGGTAGTAAGCGTAATCATGATGCCATACTTCCATTTTTCGCCTCTAACATTTCCCATCGCTTATACATCGTTGCCAATTGATTTTCCTGTTCTAATACCTGTTGATTAAATGCACTAATTTTTTGCACGTCTTGTTGATAAAAAGCAGTCGTCGCCATTTCTTGATGCCATATTTCGATCTGTTTTTCTAATGCTTCAATCTTTTGCGGTAACTGTAATAACTCACGCTGTTCATTAAAACTGAGCTTTATTGTTGTATTGGGTCGTCGCTCGGTGATCTGTGCTGGTGTCGAATCGCGTTGTTGTTTTTTATAGCGCCGGTAATCCTCATATCCACCGACATACTCACTCCATCGACCATCCTCTTCATAGATCAATACACTGGTCACCACTTGATTGATAAATGCCCTGTCATGGCTTATCAACAATAACGTTCCTGTGAAATCGATCAATATATTTTCTAAAAGCTCTAACGTTTCGATATCTAAATCATTGGTAGGTTCATCCATCACCAATAAATTGATAGGTTTTGCAAATAATTTAGCCAAGAGTAACCGATTGCGCTCGCCACCTGAAAGCGAAAACACGGGTTGATTAAATCGTTCAGGTGGAAATAGGAATTCCTTTAAATAACTGGCCACGTGTTTTTGTTGACCATTAATCGTGATGAAATCAGACCCATCACCCACATTGAACAGGACCGTTTCCTGCTCATTCAATTGACGTCGCAATTGATCAAAATAGGCAATATTCAAGGAGGTTCCTTGCCTAACCTGTCCCGAATCTGGAGAAAGTTCCCCCAACAATAATCTAACCAACGTGGTTTTGCCGCACCCATTCGCGCCGATGATGCCGACCTTATCACCCCGTGTTAATAAGAAAGAAAAGTCTCTTACCAATTTTTTGCCACCAATAGCATGGTTTAATTGCGTGGCTTCAATCACAAGATGACCCGATCGAGAAACATCCAAGGCTTGTGCTTTAACTTTCCCTAATTGCGAACGTCGTTGTTGATATGAAAGCCGCATGGCTTTTAGCGCACGCACACGTCCTTCATTACGAGTACGCCGCGCCTTAATACCCATGCGTAACCATGCCTCTTCTTCACTCAATCGTTTGTCAAAAAGTGCATTATGTTTTTGTTCACAAAGTCGCATGGCCTCCCGTCGATCAAGGTAAGTCTCATAGGAACAATCAAATCGATTTAATCGCCCTCTATCAATTTCGAGAATTCGATTAGAAACGTGTGCCAAAAATTCTCTATCATGCGTGACAATCAACAATCCGCCTGTATAATTTTTTAAATAAGACTCAAGCCATTCAATAGCATTCATATCAAGATGATTCGTTGGCTCATCGAGTAGTAATATATCGGGTTGAACAATCAATGCAGCAGCTAATAAAACGCGACGCTTCATTCCGCCTGACAAGGCATTTATAGGAATGTCAACGTTTAAATCTAACCGGGTTGCCATGGTTTCGATGCGGGGAAGAAGCTCCCAAGCTTGCAAATTATCTAATTTTTGATGCAACTCAGCCAACAGTTCAGGGTGCTTATCGCTTGCCATTTCGAAACGATATCGAGTCAGTATTTCACCTGTTTCGCCTAAACCTTTGACCAAAAAATGGTACACGGTTTCATCCCCAGTGATTGGTACATCTTGACTTAGGCTTGCAATACGTAACCCATTAAGCTTATCAATTTTCCCTTTGTCAGCTACGATATCGTTTTGTAATAACTTCAAAAAAGTCGATTTTCCTGCGCCATTGCGTCCCACCAACGCGACTTTGTCTTGAGGGTGCAATTGCCAATCAACATTATCGAGAATGCAATGGTTCGCCAAAGATAAGCTAACACCATGGAGCGATAAAAGACTCACGGCATAACCATGATAGCGTCCATTTCCACTTGTGCACCACGGGGAAGAGCCGTAACACCAATGCTAGTCCGAGCAGGAAAAGGTTCTGTAAAATAACGACTCATGGCTTCATTGATTAACGGAAAATGATTTAAATCAATCATATAAACAGACAATCTCACCACATGTGTCAAGCTGCCTCCTGCGGCTTCACACACGGCCCGTAAGTTTTCAATCACTTGAACTATTTGTTCTTGAATTTCATCACTGCATAATTGCATGGTTTTCGGATCGAGTGGTATTTGTCCCGACAAATAAATCACATCCCCGTGTTTAACGGCTTGACTATAAGTGCCAATAGCCGCCGGGGCTAACTCACTGTGAATCGTTTGCATTGTTTTATTCCCCTTGTTTTTTTCGGTACAATCGCATCACCACTTTATTTGTGCGTAAACGACGCATTACTTTGGATAAATGCTGCCTATCGGTCACGCTGATAGAAAAGGTGACGGCATTGTGACGACCATCGCGTGGATCAACATTGATGTTTCCAATGTTTGATTCCGCTTCCGAAATCGACGTAGCAAGGGCTGCAAGTACACCACGCTGATTCGCTACATCAACGGTTATATCCACCCAAAACTCGCCTTGAACATTGTCATCCCAACAAAGAGAAATAAATTGTTCTGGGTTACCACGGGTTTTTTTGATAGTCGGACAGTCATTGACATGCACAAGAATACCACGGCCTTGTTGAAATCGACCCACAATACCATCTCCAGGAATCGGTTGACAACATTCAGCAAAATGAACCACCATGCCCTCAGTTCCTTTTATTGCAAGAGGCTTGCCTTCGGCTGTCTTTTCTAAAGAACCACTTTCCTCAGCAATGACCAAACGTTTTGCAATAACCATGGCCATTTGATTGCCAATACCAATGGCATACAACAAATCATCTGCTGATTTATAGTTCAGATCATTGAGCAACGCTTGCAGCGATTCTGGGGGAATTTTTGCATATTCACTGCCCAATTCAGCAAAAGCTTGTTCGAGAAGGCGACGACCAAGCGTAATGGATTCTGCATGATGTTGGCTTTTCAAAAAATTACGAATATTGCTGCGTGCCTTGCCTGTTACCACAAAATTAAGCCATGCTGGATTGGGGTGAGCACCAGGAGCGGTGATGATTTCTACCGTTTGCCCATTGGTGAGTGGAATACTGAGCGGCACTAAACGTCGATTTACTTTGGCAGCAACGCAACTATTGCCGACGCCCGAGTGAACCGTGTAAGCAAAATCCACGGGTGTTGCCCCTTTGGGAAGCTCCATGATGTGCCCTTTTGGGGTAAAAACATACACCTCGTCTGGAAACAAATCAATTTTTACGTTTTCAATAAATTCTAATGAATTACCTGTGCTGCGTTGCATTTCTAACAAACGCTGTACCCATTCACGTGCACGCAATTGAGCTTCATTGACCTCCAAGCCTTCTGATTTATAAATCCAATGGGCCGCCACACCATTTTCAGCAACACTGTCCATATCACGGGTACGAATTTGAACTTCCAAAGGAACTCCAAAAGGACCAAACAATGTGGTATGCAATGATTGATAACCATTGACTTTGGGAATGCCAATATAATCCTTGAAACGTTGTGGGACTGGTTTGTAAGTACGATGAAGCGCACCTAATACGCGATAGCAAGCATCCATGTCTTCGGTAATGACACGAAACGCGAACACATCGGTAATTTCTGAGAAGGAAGCTTTCTTTAATCGCATTTTTCGATAAATACTGTATAAATGTTTTTGCCGGCCAAACACATGTTCATAAGGGATTTTTAATTCTTCAAGGGCTTGCTGTAAATCGGCCTCAATTTTTTGCGTTAACTCACGCCTATTTCTGCGAGATTTTTCAACAGCCGCTTTAATGGCTCGATAACGCATGGGATAGAGCGTTTTAAATCCAAGATCTTCGAGGCCTGTATAAATGGCATGCATACCTAAACGGTTAGCAATAGGGGCATAAATTTCTAACGTCTCAATAGCAATTCGTCTTTTTTTTATGGCTGGCATGACTCCGAGCGTACGCATGTTGTGCAATCGATCCGCCAACTTGACGATGATCACGCGGATATCTTTGACCATGGCCATGACCATTTTTCGAAAATTTTCAGCCTGAGCTTCAGCACGTGATTCAAATTTGATTTTGGTTAATTTGGTGACGCCATCAACCAGCGTTACGACCTCTTGCCCAAACTTCTGCACCAATTCTTCTTTGCTGGTTTTCGTGTCTTCGACAACATCATGTAACAGTGTGGCCATGATTGTTTGATAATCCAATCGCATTTCAGCAAGAATCAATGCAGCGGCAACTGGGTGTGAAATATAGGGTTCCCCACTTCGACGCGTCTGTCCGTCGTGACCTTTTTCTGCAACCAAATAGGCTTGGTAGCATTTATCAATCTGCTCATCATCGAGGTAAAGTTTGAGTTCTTCACACAACTCATCAAAGTAACTCACTGGCCGCCCCCTTGGCTTTGATGAATAGCTCATCAATGAATGAATCCATTGATGATTTAGTCAGTTTCCAGTATATCTGCCTTAATAAAGCCCTCAGCAATTTCTCGCAATGCCACAACAGTCGGTTTATCATTTTCCCATTCCACCATGGGTTGAGCACCACGCACAGCAATTTGACGTGCTCGTTTGGAAGCAACCATCACCAATTCAAAGCGATTTTCAACATTCTCTAAACAATCTTCAACTGTTACACGTGCCATACATCGACCCTCTCAAAAACACTAAACCTTCTATTATACTATGATGACAACAAGAATGATAGTAATTGGCTTTGTCGTTCAACTTGCTGAGTAATACATAACCGATGTGCAATTACAATGGCTCTTAGATCGTCGGCGGCTTTTGCAAACTCATCATTGATGATTAAGTAATCAAATTCAGCGTAATGACTTAATTCATCACGCGCTCGCTGCATCCGCTCCGCAATGATGGCTTCTGCATCTTGCTGACGATTCGTTAATCGTTGATGAAGAACATCCAACGAGGGCGGGACAATAAAAATACTCACTGAATCAGGAAAAGCATATCTTATCTGCTGCGCGCCTTGCCAATCAATATCTAAAACCACATCAATACCTTTATTTAACCGTTTTGTGATTTGTGCCTCAGAGGTACCATAATAATGATTATAGACTTGTGCATGTTCCAAAAAAGCACCTTCATCAACCATGCGCATAAACATCGGCTGATCGACGAAAAAATAATCTACGCCATCCACTTCATTGGGCCGTTTTTTCCGTGTTGTGTGAGAGATTGAAACAACAATATCCTGTAATGATCCCACCAATTGTCTAACCAAACTCGTTTTACCACCCCCAGAAGGGGCAGCCACTATAAACAAACTACCAGAAACTTTATCAGGCATGATGATCACTCTATATTTTGAATTTGTTCGCGCATTTGCTCAATCAAAACTTTCATTTGAAAAATGATGCGCGACTATACCCCAAATTTGTAGTATTGCAAACCCATAATCATAGAGAGATCTCACCCTGGAAGATGAGCATAACAAAAACAATTCTTAAGATTTCCTTAAGAATTAAGCGATAAGATTCACTTGCGTCAACAGTTATAATAATTACTCACAATAATAATATTAGGTAGGTGAATGATGACTTTTCAAAACTTTATAGAGATCACGGGTGGTACAACAACCAAACTCATAGACAACGTGATCAACGCACACAATACTCCCGTTTTTTTTCAACCCTTTCGATCTAAAACTGACATAGCACTTAGAGCCACCTCTATCGTTACAGCTCCCATCGTATCTGTAGGTTTCGTCGTGTTAGCTCCTTGTGCTTCGTTGCTTTTTGCTTGTAAAGCATTATTATACCTAGCCATAAACCCCAACGATGCAAAAGAGGATATTCTGGCCGCCGGAGGATTCCTTATGGCTACTGCTTTAGCCGTTGTTGCTGCAGTAACCAGTGCCCTTATTAATTTAATTGATTTCTTGGGCAGTTTCATAAGAACGCTACAACAGAAATGTGGGACAAAGCGATCACCAAATGGATCCAATGGTGATACCGTTTATGTAACAAAAGCTCGGACTAATTATGATTCTGCTTATGACCATACTTTTTATTCAACTAACGAACCATCTGATGATGCAGAAACCTGCTACCAATCCTATGCGAAGAGCATTAAGCCGACTCACGACGAGACAATAGATACTGAAGTACTCACACTTTCTCTTGGAGCTCCCTAGAAATTAATGGTACACAAAAAATAACTAACGCGGGAATCTATCATATACCCATTCCAGCGTTAGTTATTTTCTGAAGAATAACATTTGTCGCTTGATTATAGTTCAGTTATACTTGCCGATTTTTTAAGGATTGTACCATGCGACCCAGTCATCGCGAACCGAATCAACTCCGCAACATCCATCTCACACGTCAATATACTCAACATGCTGAAGGATCTGTTCTAGTGGAATTTGGACAAACTCGGGTTTTATGTACAGCCTCTGTGATTGATGGCGTACCTCGTTTTCTTAAGGGCAAAAATGAGGGCTGGGTCACCGCTGAATATGGTATGTTACCCCGTTCTACCCATAGCCGTAACGAGCGGGAAGCCAGTCGAGGAAAGCAAGGCGGACGCACCTTAGAAATCCAACGTTTGATTGGGCGCTCTTTGCGTTCATGTGTAGATTTAAAACTGTTGGGTGAAAATACCATAACATTGGATTGCGATGTCATCCAAGCCGACGGTGGTACACGCACAGCTGCCATCACAGGCGCCTGTGTTGCCCTCAAAGAAGCGATTGATTGGATGTTTTCTCGCGAAAAATTACGAAAAAAACCATCGTTTAACTATGTTGCAGCAGTATCGGTGGGAATCTACCGTGGTCAACCCGTGCTTGACTTGGATTATGCTGAAGATGTTCTGGCTGAAACAGATATGAACGTAGTGATGAATGAACAAGGACAATTTATTGAGATACAAGGGACAGCCGAAGAGGGCAGTTTTACGCGAGCACAGTTGAACGACTTGTTGGGATTGGCTGAAGTAGGCACACAACAACTCATTGAGATACAAAAAAGTGCATCAAATAGCTAAACGTTTACTTTAGAAGAGTGTTTTATTAATGGCAACATCAAGAGCCGTTTGGCGCGTGATGAGATCCTCTGCTACCAATTGTGTTAAACATTGATCAAGGGTTAACATGCCCTGTGACTGTCCTGTTTGTATTGCGGAGTACATTTGCGCCACTTTATCTTCACGAATTAAATTACGAATAGCCCCATTACAAATCATGATTTCTAATGCCGCTATTCGACCCCCACCCTTCTTTTTTAATAGCCCTTGCGCTACAACAGCCTGCAATGACTCTGATAACATCGAACGTACCATGGATTTTTCATCCCCAGGAAACACATCGATAATACGGTTGATGGTCTTGGTCGCTGAATTCGTGTGCAATGTCCCAAATACCAAATGACCCGTTTCTGCAGCTGTCATTGCCAAGCGAATGGTTTCTAGGTCACGTAACTCGCCCACCAAAATGATGTCTGGATCTTCTCGCAAGGCCGAGCGAAGAGCTGCACTAAAACTGTGTGTATCCCGATGGACTTCACGCTGATTGACCAAACATTTATTGCTGGTATGCAAGAATTCAATGGGATCTTCTACGGTGAGGATATGCTCGTAACGATTGGCATTAATAAAATCAATAATGGCCGCCAACGTGGTACTTTTACCAGAACCCGTAGGCCCTGTCACTAAAACAAGTCCCTTTGGATAAGCCGCCAATTCTTTAAAAATTGGTGGTAAACACAAATCATCCATGGACAGAATTTTAGAGGGTATCGTACGGAACACGGCTCCTGCACCCCGAGATTGATTAAACGCATTTATTCGAAATCTAGCCAAGTTGCTGATTTCAAAAGAAAAATCTGTCTCTAAATTTTCTTCATATTCCTTTCGTTGCTTGTCATTCATAATATCGTAGATAATTTTAATCACATCTTTATGCTCTAACGCAGGGACATTGATTTTACGTAAATCACCATCCACTCGAATCATCGGCGGCATGCCTGCCGAGAGATGCAAGTCGGAAGATTTATTTTTGACCGTAAAACCTAATAGCTCAGCAATATCCATGATCATGACATCCTTGCAAAACAACAGCTCTCCACTACAAGCGTAGACTAGGAATGATTAAGCATCAAATGATAACCTTAAACTCTAGAACACCGACGTCCCGCGGTCAAGCCGCGGGACGTCGGCATTTGCATTGGTCAAATTTAAAAGCTTGAACATCAAATTATATTTACCTAAACAACACTTGCTTAATCGCCATCAATGATTCTTTAATGGTTTTGATGGAGGTAGGTGCCACGAAAATCGTATCATCCCCGGCTATCGTTCCTAATATTTGAATTTTTTCTTTATGATAATCCAAAATGCGTGCAATCAATTGAGCAGCACCGGGAGCCGTTTTGACAATGATTACAGCTTCATTGGCGACAGCGTCTATCATTAGATTAGATAATTGGCTAGCCGTCGTGGGTGGCGCTGGCTCGTGAGCCAGCCGATAAACAACGTGTCCCAGTTCATTTTTTGATTTTATCGCATCCAGTTTTCGGATCAGACGAGAAATTTTGGATTGATTTACTTGATGACCCTTTTTAAGCAGCACGGCACAGATATCCTCTTGCTTTGTCACCTTACCTTCCAACAATAACGCTCTTAAATCTTCAATCAAGTGGGGTGTGCTTGAATACTCTTGATTTGTTTTATCTGGCATTTTTGCTCCATGCACGCATACATTTTCTATGATTTTACTCTCATATAAATAATTATTCAAATAAATGAATTTTAATTCTAATTTTTATATTTAAATTGCATATTAAATCATATGGAGGCTTGACAAAGCGCTCACCCATGAATTATTATTCAATATATTGCATATATTTTCATTAATTAGCCTTTTTATGGATATTTATTCATGTATCAGCGATTAAATGTAGTTATTTCAGGAGCTCAAGGGTATGTTGGTCAAGAATTGATGACCTTGATAAACGCTCACCCCTGCCTAAATTTAGTGGGTATCCATGTTCGTGAAGGCAACATTGAACTGCCTCCTTCAATGCCAATATTCATGAGAAAAACGATCACCATTTTCTCTACCCCTGACCTCCAACAACAAGCTTCTGAAATCGATGTGCTTCTGTTAGCAACGCCTGCGAACGTATCTATGGCGATCGCTTCTACCCTAATCAACACAAACATCCTGATCATTGATCTCAGTGGTGCTTTTCGGTTACCCGAGAAACAATTTATAGATTGGTATGGTATTCCTCATACGGCACCTCACCTCATTCAGAATGCAAGCTATGGATTATCACCGTGGGTCGTTCATTCAACAGACACGATGCTTATTGCCAATCCAGGTTGTTATGCCACCTGCGCATTAATGACATTACTTCCTTTGCTGAAAACTAAACTCATCCATCCCGATTCCATCATCATTGATGCAAAATCAGGGGTATCTGGTGCTGGAAAACAAGCAAAACCGGCGCTGATGTTTGCTGAAATTTCAAATAATGTTTACCCCTATAAACTGGGCAAACATCAACACATTCCTGAAATGTGCAATCACATCGAAGCCCTTTGTGGCACAGCCATCCAATTACGATTAAGCACTTCCCTTTTGCCTGTGGTCAGAGGCATTTCTATGTCAATTTATACTGATGTGGCACCTTCTTTTTCATCGGATAAGGCTCTTTCATTGGCCATAAAGGAAGCCTTCGACATCGCCTATGAGGATTATCCTCTTATTCAGTATGCAGAGGTGGGACAAAATGATACTTGCACCGACGAATTCATGTTGGGTCTCAAAAATGTGATTCATACCCCCTACACGCATATTGGATATCTAATAAACAATGGTCAACTTACTCTTTATTCATGCATTGATAATCTCCTAAAAGGCGCGGCTAGCCAAGCCATAGAAACGATTAACACCCTGTTCCAATTACCCATACAAACAGGCCTTTTGGCTGCAAGGGAGGAAAAATGACACCTGGATCTGGAATTTTTAGAACAAAGTTACCCCTAGGATTTAAAGCAGGGGGCATTAATTGTGGTGTTAGGCTTTATCGCCCTGATCTCGGTGTGATTATTTCCGAGTGTCCTGCGGTCACGGCCGGTGTTTTTACTCAAAATGCTTGTAAAGCAGCACCGGTTCGTTATTGCGAATCTATTCTGCCATCGAACAACATCAAAGCTATCATCACCAATAGTGGGGAAGCCAATGCAGCGACTGGGCTTGAAGGAATTCAACATAATCAAACCATGGCAGCCAGTCTTGCGGAAACGTTGCAATGTGAGCCCGATCAAATACTTACGGCATCCACTGGCGTGATTGGTAAACCTTTGTCCATCAATAAAATCATGGCATCGATACCCATTTTGGTCAAAAAAACAACTGATATTGCTGAAAATTTTGCGACAGCTATCTTAACGACAGATCTGGTACCAAAAACGGTTTATAAAGACATACAATTGTCATCAGGAACGGTTCGAATCACCGGTATTTGCAAGGGATCAGGCATGATTCATCCCAATATGGCAACCATGCTGGGTTATTTATTAACCGATGTTCAACTGAATGGAGATGAGGCCCAACACTTGTTGAAATCCGTATGTGACAAAACCTTCAATATGATCAGTGTTGATGGTGAAACATCGACCAATGATACCGTATTTTTGATGGCGAATGGCATGAGTGGCGTGCGTCTCTCCAATCACGCTGATCAAGCCATTTTTTATCATGCATTGATGCAATTAGCGATTACTCTCGCTAAAAGTATTGCAAGAGATGGAGAAGGCGCATCCAAATTACTTGAAGCCGTGGTGAGTGGTGCTGAAAGTTTGAAACAAGCCGAAGCTGTGGCAAAAGCCATTATAACAAGCCCCTTGATCAAAACGGCCATCCATGGGGAATCACCGAATTGGGGTCGGATCATCGCGCGAATGGGAAATGAATGCATCTCTGAATCCATGTTGGCCGCCTGTATGATCTCCATTCAGGACACGTTGATCTTTTCTAAAGGAGCCCCCGTCCCTAACATCGATTTAGTGACACTTAAGACCTTACTCAGCAAAGACCAAGTGACTATCCATATTGATTTTGATCAAGGGGATAGATCCGCCACTGCCTGGGGATGCGACTTGACGGAAAAGTACGTTAAAATCAATGCGGAGTACGTATGATGCAATCCAATCAAGAAAAGAAAACGTTGTTAATCAAGATCGGGGGATCCATTTTACATCATGAACAGCAGATGATCTCCGTGTGCGCGGATATTAAAATACTCAGCGAGGCTGGGTTTAACGTTATCCTCGTCCACGGTGGAAGTAAAGCTATCCAGGAGGCATTAACATTGCACGGTATCCCTTCTGAATTTTCAGAGGGATTGCGAATCACCACAGCCCAAACCATGAAAATTATCAAGCAGGTGCTGTGTGAACAAGTGAACCAAACGCTGGTTCAACATTTAAAATCGATTGGAATCCATGCTGTTGGTTTATCGGGCGCAGATGAGCAATTATTGTTGTGTGATCAATACAGTAAACAACATGGACTTGTGGGTAACGTCAAAGCCGTCAATACCACCATTATTGAACATTTACTTCACAGACATGAGGCTTTTTTAAAAACCATTCCTGTGATTGCAACCATCGGTGTTGATCATGACGGGAATGCATTCAATATCAATGCTGACATTGCTGCTTGTCATCTTGCAAACGCCCTGAACGTTCATCAACTGATCTATTTAACCGATCAAGACGGTATTTATGATGAACAAGGAATGCCTTATGCGCAATTGTCAGCAGACGATTTACAAACATTGATCGATCAATCCATTGTCAGCGGTGGGATGCTTGTGAAAGCCAAAGCCATACTCACCGCACTGACCGTTCTAAACAATATTCAAGTCTTAAATGGGAACCAACCTCATATTTTGCTGGAAGCTGTTTTGTATGGAAAAAATCCAGGAACACTCTGTAAAAATAATGAGCTGATGCCGCCAGTGATGTCAAACCTTTTTCAACCCTCTTATCCGGAGTAAATGATGACCCATGATATTAAAAAAATTATTTTGGCTTATTCAGGCGGTTTAGATACCTCCGTCATGATCCCATGGCTCAAAACGCATTACCAACAAGCCGAGATCATTGCCGTTATTTGTGATTTAGGTCAGCAAGAAGATTTATTAGCCATTCAACAAAAAGCCTTACGGAGCGGTGCAAGTAAAGCCTTGTTATTAGATGTGCAGGAAACATTTATTACGAATTACCTCTGGCCCTTAGTCAAATCAGGTGCTCTCTATGAAGATCAATACATTCTAGGAACCATTTCAAGGCCTTTGATTGCCCAAAAACTGGTTGAAGTAGCCCTGCTGGAAAAAGCAGAAGCCATTGCTCATGGCGCAACTGGGAAAGGAAATGATCAAGTGCGATTTGAATACACCATCAAAGCGCTAGCACCTCATATAACGATCATTGCACCTTGGCGAACATGGGAAATTAAATCGCGACAACAAGCCATCGATTATGCGAAACAACATGGCATCGATGTACCCGTTACTCCCAAAGCACCCTATTCCCGAGATCATAATATTTGGTATATATCTCATGAAGGTGGGGTATTGGAAGATCCTTCTCAAGGCCAACCGGATGATTTACTCCTCATGACCGCCCCTTTGGAGAAAACACCAGATAAACCCACCCTTATCAGCATCGATTTTGAACAAGGAGTTCCAATTGCCTTAAATCATCAGACGATGCCCCCTGTCGAACTATTAACCGGTCTCAATACTATCGCTGGACAGCATGGTATAGGCGTTGCTGACATTGTAGAAAATCGACTGGTAGGCATGAAAATCCGAGGTATCTACGAAGCTCCAGCCGCGGCTGTTCTCTATAAAGCGCATAAAATGCTTGAAAGTTTGTGTTTGGATCGAACAATGCTCCATCTCAAACAATCACTGCAATCCACGTATGCGAACCTCGTCTATGAAGGTCGATGGTTTACGCAAACCAAACAGGCCTTGGATGCTTTTATACAAGTGACGCAACAACATTTGACAGGAACCGTGTCTTTGAAACTTTTCAAAGGAAACGCTTTACCCGCAGGCATGCATTCGCCATATAGTTTACATCAACCCGACTTAGCAACCTTTGAAGAAGACACGGTTTATAATCAACAAGATGCCGAAGGGTTTATTAATCTGTTTTCACTGTCTGCCAAAGTCTATGGGATGGTTCATCAAGGAGGTAAGTATGACGAATAAAACCTGGGGTGGGCGATTTAAAAAACCATTACATCCTTTAGCGATTAAATTCAATGCCTCTTTATCGTTCGATCATGTGCTCTATCATTATGATATCCTGGGCAGCAAAGCACATGCCTTGATGTTAGGGAATCAAGGCATCATTGCTCTGGAAGAAGCGGAGCTCATCTGTTCAACCTTGGATACCATCGCTATTGAAATCCAAGAAGGCTTGCATGTATTGGATGATCTTTATGAAGATGTTCATATGTTCATCGAGCACTTATTGATTCAGAAAATCGGTGATGTGGGCAAAAAATTACACACGGGGCGAAGCCGAAATGATCAGGTAGCACTCGATTTACGCCTGTATACTCGAGAAGCGGTGGATAAACTTACGGTTCTTTTACACGAGGTGTGCACCTGTTTATCTAAACTAAGTCATCAACATGCAGACGTGCAAATGCCCGGTTACACGCACTTACAACAAGCACAACCTATTCAGTTAGCCTGGTTTTTTACCACCTACCAACACATGTTCAACCGAGATTTGGGACGACTCAGTGATTTAAAAGAACGGATGAATTTTTCACCCCTCGGTGCAGGAGCGCTTGCAGGCAGTAGTTTGCCCTTAGACAGGCAGGCGGTTGCCAAACAATTAGGTTTTAATGGGATCGTTGAAAACACCCTTGATGCCGTGAGTGACCGTGATTTTATCATGGAATTTTGCAGTGCGGCATCGATTATCATGGTTCATTTATCACGACTCAGTGAAGATTTGATTTTATGGGCTACCCAAGAATTTGGGTATATTACCCTGGATGATGAATTTGCAACCGGCTCATCCTTGATGCCCAACAAAAAAAATCCCGACATCTTGGAGTTGATAAGAGGCAAATCAGGTCGAGTATTTGGCAATTTGATCGCCCTATTGACTGTCATGAAAGGTTTACCACTGGCTTATAACAAAGACATGCAAGAAGACAAGGAGGCCTTGTTTGATACCGTTAATACCTTAACAGCTTGCTTAACCATTCTTCCTCCTTTTTTAGAGAGCGTGCACTTCAATACAGATACCATGGAACAAAAAGCCCAACAGGGTTTTTTAGATGCGACAAAGACACTTGAAAACTTAGTGATGCAAGGGTTCCCCTTTAGAGATGCTCACCATCAGGTTGGCTTATGGGTAGCTCAAGCCATTGAAAACCATTGTACATTAGCCGACATCATCCCTGTTGACACGCTTAAAAATTCAAAACCCCCTATTTCCATTCCTCAACAGAAAAAAATCAAACATCTATTGTCAGGCGACGAACTTACTTCTCAGGATATTTTAAATGTTTTGGATAGCGCTACTCAGATCAAGCAAAACCCGACTCAATATAAAAAAACGCTTGATGGAAAAAATCTAACCATGATTTTTTCAAAACCTTCCTTTCGAACCCGGCTGAGTTTTACCTTGGCCATGCAACAGTTGGGAGGAATGGCCATTGAAAGTGTTAGCACGACTAGAAAATCCGAAGAACCACGTGACTTAATACGGGTATTAAATGGATACAGTGATGGTGTGATGGTGCGAACCCATGATGATCAGGGATTGCTGGAAATGGCTCAATACTCCACCATACCTATCATCAATGGCTTATCTGCCTTGTATCATCCCTGCCAGGTGTTAGCTGATTTACTCTCATTAAAGGAACGTTTTGGATCGTTATCAGGCTTAAATTTAACCTATATTGGTGATGGCAATAATGTGTTACATAGCTTGTTGCTCATGGCTCCACGAGTCGGTGTCAAGATCCACTATTGCTGCCCGATAAACCATCAACCGAATCAGAAAATACTCGAACAAAGCAAACTCGCATTTGATGATATGATCATTTGCTATGAGAGCCCAGAGAAAGCTGTTCAAGATGCTCATGCTGTGTATACTGATGTTTGGACCAGCATGGGGTTTGATCATCCCGCTGGGGAGGAACAGTTCGAAGGATTTCAAGTGAATGAATCACTCCTATCAAAGGCAAAGCCTCAAGCCGTATTCATGCATTGCATGCCAATGGAGCGAGGTAAAGAGGTATCGCAAACGTTGCCTGATCATCCATGTTCCATCATTTTTTTACAAAGTGAAAACAGGTTGCACGTTCAAAAGGCATTGTTGATGAGTATTTTATAAACGACACTAGAACTATCGTAAATCAATGTTAGAATGAATAGCGATTAACGATTTATTCGGCCAAGGAGAACGTTAATGAAAGAAAAAGGATTTTTTACTACACCCCCCCAGAAAATGGCAGCCCCTCAACCTGTTTATATTGATCATCGGAGAAAACGTCCCCAAATTCCAAAACATACTTTGGATAAGGCACTCGATGGTTTGAGTGTGTCCATTGAAGCCTCTAAGAGTGTTACAGAGGTCCTGACTAAAGCCAATTCTCTTCCAGATGCCTATCAGAAACGAAAAACAGAGACAGCCAGCTTTCTCAAGTATCTCGTTGGCACGAGTGCTGACCGGCCTGAGGAAATCAATTTTATAATCTCTGTGGCCGTTTCCATAGACAGTAACACATCATTTTCTTCAACGCTTAATTTACGAAATCTAACAGCACAAACCAAACATCTGGATGACATAATACGGGACACACCATTGATTATTGATGGGGCTTATCTTTTGGTTCATCATGAAATTGAAACATCCTATAATCAAGCTTGGTTAAGCAAAGATCCTCGTGCAAGTCAATTGTATGTCGAATTGACAGAGCGTCTGGGTGAAAAATCGAATCAGGACAAAATTGCTTGCTTAACAGCATTACAAACCCATTTACAATCCAAATCTATTCAAGAAAAGGTCAATTTTGGAAGTAAAAGTGCCGAGAAGATGCTATCGCAATTAACCACACAACTGGATTTACTTGCTTCTCCTTCCCCATCGAAAACCATGTAATTAAATAACACCAACTTCGTCAGGGAAGTTGGTGTCATAAAACATCAAAATAAACCCTTTTCCAACTTCTCGGGACATGACCATGCCATGAGAAATTAATGGTTATCATTTTAAACAGCTTATTTTGCATGCAAAAAAACTGCTAATTTATAAAAATAATATATACAAAATTTGAGCATTATGTTATTATATGAGCCTCACATCGGATTTTCATTGAGGGAGATGCATGTCTCAAAATCCAGCCATTACAACAATAAATTTAGCTTATGACCGAAAACAAGACACCGTATGGATGCTCAGTCTTTATGGCACAGCCATTGGGGCAGGAACATTGTTTCTTCCGATTGATGCTGGATTAAATGGTCTTTTACCCATGATTATCATGGCTTTATTGGCTTTCCCCATGACCTATTTTTCACATCAAGGCTTATGCCGCTTTGTATTGTCAGGCTCCTCCAAAAACAAGGATATTACAGATGTTGTCAATGAGCATTTTGGTGGATTCGCTGGTAATATTTTGATTGTACTGTATTTTTTTGCTATATATCCCATCTTGCTTATGTACAGTGTGGCCATCACCAATACTACACAGAGCTTTATCGTGAACCAAATGGGGTTATCTGCACCGCCTCGCACCCTTTTAGCACTCATTCTGGTCATCGGATTGATGGCTATTGTACGATTAGGTCAACAAATGGTAATTAAATCCATGAGCCTGTTGGTGTATCCTTTTGTTATCATTTTATTAGTGTTATCTATTTATCTTATCCCTCATTGGAATAGCGCCATTTTTTATCAGGACGCACTGGATACTTATCCAGTGAATGGTTCTCACAACCTATTAATAACTTTATGGTTGGTAATCCCAGTCATGGTGTTTTCTTTCAATCACTCCCCCATTATTTCATCGTTCGCTGTCACTCAAAAACATCGTTTTGGTCGAGAAGCTGAGAAGCATTGCTCACAAATTCTTAAAAAAAGTCATCTATTAATGGTAATAACCGTTATGTTTTTTGTGTTTAGTTGTGTATTTAGCCTATCTCCTCAGGATTTAGCACAGGCAAAACAACAGAATATCTCGATTTTATCTTATCTAGCTAATCATTTTCATACGCCCTTCATCGCTTACGTGGCTCCTTTTGTTGCTTTTATTGCCATCTCTAAATCATTTTTTGGTCATTATCTAGGCGCGCGTGAAGGTTTAAATGGATTGTTAACAAAAGTGGCTATGGTCCGTGGCCAAACATTAAATACGAAACATATCAATCATGGCATCGAACTCTTTATGATATTAACATGTTGGCTTGTGGCTACCATCAACCCAAGCATCTTAAAAATGATTGAAACAATGGGTGGACCCATCATCGCGATTATTTTATTTTTGATGCCTATGTATGCCATAAACAAAATACCTGTCATGCAAAAATACAGTAAGCCATGGATTAATGCTTTTGTTACCGTGATGGGTATAATCGCTATATCTGCTATTCTTTATGGGATTTGGGATAACATGTTAAATTAAACCGAACTGTTAGCTAGCAGATATACCTTCCAAGGATGAGAGCCGTTCGATGAACATCGCTAATAACATCAAATGCATACAGAATCGCATTCTGCTAGAAGAGCAGACATGCCATCGCACAAAAGGAAGCGTTATGCTGCTTGCTGTCAGCAAAGGGCACTCCTCCTGCAAAATAGAAAAAGCTTATCAGGCTGGACTTAACGATTTTGGTGAAAGTTATTTGCAAGAAGCATTGAGAAAAATAAAATTAATTGCAAATCCATCGATCCGCTGGCATTTTATTGGGCCCATTCAAAGCAATAAAGCCCGAGATATTGCCGTACATTTTAATTGGGTGCACAGTGTATCAAGAATTAAAATTGCGCAACTACTCAATACCTACCGTTCAGCGGACATGGCTCCCTTAAACATATGCCTTCAAGTTAATTTTGATAGCGAAAACAGTAAAGCAGGCGTTTTGCCCAGCGATGTTGAAGCCCTCGCTCGCGCGATTTTACAATTGCCGCGCCTCCATTTATCTGGCTTAATGTTAATTCCAAAACCAGAGGTGGATACAACATTGCAATTTCATTCATTTTTACGATTAAAAGTCCTATTGCAACAATTAAATCAAACATTGGGCATCGATATGAAAACCCTATCCATGGGCATGAGTAACGATTTTCCAGCTGCAATTTGCGCCGGAAGCACCATTGTCCGGATTGGAACAGCACTCTTTGGCGAACGACAGGTAAACGTATGAACATTAGTTTTATTGGCTTTGGTCGCATGGCTCAGGCCATCGCTAAAGGTCTCTCATCATCAAAAGAGTATGCCATGCAAGCAGCCTCTCCTTCTCTTGCTCTTGGAATAAATCCACAAGGTGTACGTACTTGTTCTGATAATAAGCAAGTCATTACCCATGCAGACATTCTGATCCTTGCCGTGAAACCCGCACAAATGAGTGCCGTTTTAACAGAAATCAATCACTTGCTTCACCCCAAAATCGTGATGATCTCCATTGCTGCAGGTTTAACTTTGCGTTGGCTAAACAGACTTTGCCCAGATAAAGCGATTGTGAGAGCCATGCCTAACATTGCAGCTGCCTTAGGTCAATCAGCCACCCCACTCATTGCCAATGCAAAAGTCACTGAAGAACAACAAATGTGGGTTGAACATCTATTTAAGTGCCTTGGTTTAATCACTTGGGTGACCCAAGAAAGCAATATGAATGTCTTTACCGCTTTGTCGGGTAGTGGGCCTGCTTATGTTTTTTTATTCATGGATTCGATGATAAAAACAGCTATGTCATTAGGCATTTCTGAAGAGATTGCTCACCTTTTTGCATTACAAACATTTCAGGGTGCGTTATGCTTAGCAACAGAAAACAAAAGCACGATAGAGGACCTCATCAAACAGGTTACTTCCCCGGCCGGAACAACAGCTGCAGCCCTTGGTGTATTCATGCATCATGGCCTAAAAGACATTGTCCATGAAGCAATGGCCGCTGCCACAAAACGAGCAAAAGAACTTTCACTCATTTAGGAGATAAGAAAAATGTCAGGATTAATAGCCGTTGGTTATTTTTTATTTGCTTTGTTTTTTAGTCTCATCGCTTTTGTACTATGGACACGCATTGCATTGCGTTATTTTCGTGTCAGTTCAATCAACCCCATAACTCACGCCATTAACTCATTAACAAACCCCATCGTCCTGCCATTTACACACATGTTTGGCAAACCAAAAACACCCAAAAGCCGATATGATTGGCCTTGTGTTTGTGTGTTAGTGATGGTTGAACTATTAAAGTTTATCGCTATTGGGACCCTATTTTTAGGTGTAAAACTGCCTTGGAGTTTCCTCCCTCTCTATACATTGGCCGATTTAATTGCAGAACCATGCAATTTGTTATTTTATGCGTTGATTATCCGCGTTATCATGAGTTGGATAAACCCAAAATGGCACCATCCTTTGGTAGAGATTTTACGCCTAACGACCGATCCGCTGTTACGTATGGCGCGAATGGTTATCCCCGAAATATCAGGTTTTGATTTTTCCCCATACCTCATCCTTATCCTTCTTAAAATAATTACACTCTATATCAGTGCCTCTCTTCCACTGCATTTAATTTAATTGAAAGGAGGCGAAAAATTAAAATGCTAGCTATAATAAGATGAAGAAGAACCTTGATTGGAATGCTCATGAGATGTAAAAATCTTTTGATATTGTTAAGTAGCTTAATGCTCTCATTAACATCTGCACTCGCTCAACAAGTTTATTGTCCACAACATGCTAAATACATCGACCTTGGCATGACTCAAGAGGAAGTCATTGCCGCCTGTGGTCAACCACTAAGCAAACAAACGACAGATACTCCTCCCATGGAGAAAGTTCCTGTCAAACAACTTATCTACACAGCCCTAGATACTGGAAGTGTATACCCTGGTTTAAATGCTGCTTTTTATACGGCATGGTCTTTACCCAGTGGAACAAGTGGCATTCAGGCACAAGTTGATATTATCAATAACAAAGTGGCAGGATTTTCCATCAATGGTTCAAGCACAAATGCCATGAACTTATGTAACGGTATCAGTATTCAAGAAGGTGATTCGATTAATAAGGTTTACTCAGCGTGCGGAACACCAACCATGGTAAATGACTCTTACGTGAATAAAATAATCCCATCAGAAACCAATCCAGAACTTTGGATCTATCAACTTAATCAATATCAAACACCAATGAGCTTGACATTTGTGGATGGCAAACTAAAATCCATCAAATAATTCTATTACTTAATCCGTCGGAATAATCCATGAGCGAAACCATTGATAGTTTAACGATTGCCTTCAGTGAAGATGGTGTTGAAATTACCAAAGAATTGGATAAACACATTTTATCCAAAGGATCATGGACTACCATCATTTACCGCTATCAAGACTGGGATAAATCAAAGCAAGCTTATGGCCCTGAAAAATACTCCATAAGACGTTACCAAAAACGTAACAATCAATACTGGCAAAAATCAAAATTTAATATTTCAAGCCGCGATCAAGCCGATAAGATTGTCAAAACATTGTCCGAATGGTTACAAATAAGCTAACCTAATGCACTCGTCGCATCAAGTAAATCCCCAATAGAGCAAACAAAAGGGTTGGCCCGAATGCTGCTATTTCTGGAGGCAATTGGAACACTTGACTAACAGGGCCAAAAAATCGATTTAGGATGTGAAAACTAAAACCCACTGTAGCCCCCACCAAAATCTTGTAACCTATCGTGGAGGAGCGCAATGGTCCAAAAATAAAAGGGATTGCCAACAACATCATCACCATGGTCGATAACGGTTGTATCATCCGCTGATAATAAGCTAATTGAAAATGCTGCACATTTTGATGATTGCCGCTTTGGGCATGCAAATAGTTATGTAGATCCTTTAGCGTCATCTCATCGGGTTCACTGCTTGCCACACTTAAAATACTGGGATTTAATGAAACATCCCAAGGCATTTTTTGAATACTTTTTGCCTCCGTTTTACCCTGATGCAAGAGGGTTTCAGCAACATCATAGGCTTGCCAAACACCCAGATTATTTTTCTCTATCCGGGCCATTTGTCGAGCAAAACGGAGCTCGTGTTTATCATCAAAATGAAATTGATAAACATTCAGAAGCGTGTTTTCTGACGGTATTGAACCTATGCTAATGAAATCATTTTGATGACGTATCCAAATCCCCTTCGCCGTTCTTAGCGATTGACCAGCACTTAATGCCTGCATTTTTTGATCGTTAGCCATGTGGGATAATTTTGGTATCAATGTTTCCCCAGTAAACGTTAATAAGACAATGAGGAACATGGCTACCTTAAAAACAGCCAATGTTATCTGCCAGATTGACATGCCTGATGCACGCATGATTACTAATTCACGGTTATTTGCAAGCACTCCCAAACCTATCAAACATCCCAGTAAACTGGCCATGGGAAAAAACAAATAAATCTGATAAGGAATTTGTAATAACACAAAGACAGTTGCTTGCCCAATGCCATAATTGGCTTTTCCTATAGTATCCAATTGATTAACAAATAAAATAAATACTTGTAACCCAGCCAGCATCAGGGTGACTAATCCCATAGCGGCTAAAATGGTTTTGGCAATGTAACGATCTAATAAATTCATGCGGGCTTCTTCTGATTACGATATAGCAATAACAATCCCAATATAACAACAATGAGATGAGGCCACCACATACCAATCCAGGTTGGAATTTTTCCTGCCGCTAACCAATCACGAGCTATAAACATCATATTTGCATAAACAATATAGAGAACCATAGCGGGTAATAACTTTGCATACTTACCCGCTCTTGGGTTTACACGACTTAAAGGAACCGCGACTAAAGTGAGTGTTAATACCATAATTGGGATGGAAAACCGCCATTGAATTTCAGCGACTTTTGATAGATCAGAGTTATTCATAGGCCATAGTTCAGTCATTTTGAGGGTGCGAATGTCACCTTTCACTTCAACCGTAGGATGGGGAAGACGTGCTTTGAATCGTTCAAATTGAGCGGTTTGAAAGTCAGCTCGACCTGGCGTCCCTTGATACTCTTTACCCCTTTCAAGAATCACATAATCTTCATTTGTTCCTGGATCGGTCTCAGCAAATGCATTCTCAGCCCACAATACATCCCAATGGCTCTCCTCATTTTTTTGAACAAACCGAGCCAAGAATACATTGCTAGCTAACGAGTGATCACGATTCATTTTTTCAACATAAAAAATTTGCTTACCTCCTGACGCTGTTTGAAAACGTCCTGGCACAATGGTTTGGATAAGGGTTTGTATACCTGTCGTTCGCAGTAATCGCGCCCGCTCAACCATGATCATTGGACTTCCCCATAACATAATCACCAATACAACGACAGTTACAACAAACGCCATGATATAACTATGCATCAATAGCTTCCGAGGTCCATACCCACACGCTTGTAGAACTATCATTTCACTTTCAGCATATAACCGACCATAAGCCACCAACAGTGCAGCATAAAACCCAAGTGGCAATAACAAAACCAAAAGCGTGGGCATTTCTAGCATCATCAATTTCATCAACAACATGCCAGGAATTTGACCATTGGCAGCACGATTCAAATACTGGATGAATTGATTGCTCATGAAAATCAATAATAAAATGGTGGTCAACGATGCCAAAGTAATGAAAACTTCTTTAGCTAAATAACGAAAAATGAGCACGATAGGTTCTATGCCTTTTGTTGAATAATAAGTAAACTATCAGTTTTTACACATCATAGGAAGCAATGATGATCAAAGGATCTCGGCCGTGACTGTCATTCGTATCGATTTTTACCTCCTAAACAACGTTGAACCCCATGCCTTTTGGCAAATTGCCTGTCGTCTTTTGGAAAAAGCATATCAACGAGGTCACCGTACTTTTGTTTTTTGTAATAATCAACAAGATGCCGAAAACCTGGATGAATGGCTCTGGACGTTTAAAGACGATAGTTTTATCCCTCATCACTTGCAAGGAGAAGGTCCAGAACCCGCTCCCGCTGTACAAATCGGTTATGGATCTGAACCCCATGGTTTTAATGATATCTTACTCAACCTATCAGCGACCATTCCACCATTTTACACCCGATTTCGTCGCATCATGGAAATAGTACTGCCTAACGAAACAGCGAAAGAAACCAGTCGAAATCACTTTCGTGAATACCGTTCTTACGGTTGTAAATTGCATACGCATTCGATTGATTAGGATCGTGCCTTAACCGTATTTCGCCCGCAAATAATGGCCAACGGCGCGTAGACCATTGGCTTCTCCCCCTTCTGGTTTACCAGGCTTGCTACCCAAGTTCCAGGCCATGACATCAAAATGAGCCCAAGGTAATCCTGGTGTAACGAAACGTTGTAAAAATAAAGCAGCAGTAATGGCACCTGCATAAGGTTGTTCACTGGCATTTGAAACATCGGCTATCATTGATGTAAACAGATCGTTATATTCTTCAAATAAAGGCAACCGCCACAAGGGATCATCTGACTCACGGGCAGACGTTATCAGTCCCTCGGCTAATTGATCATCATTGGCAAAAAGAGCAGCAATGTCTGTACCCAGAGCAACGCGAGCAGCACCAGTTAATGTTGCGAAGTCAATAATGAGTTCGGGTTTCTCTTCACATGCTTTCACCAGTGCATCAGCAAGAACTAACCGCCCTTCTGCATCCGTGTTATGGATCTCAACATGTGTTCCATTTCGCATCTTCAAAACATCCCCGGGATGATAAGACTCTCCATCAACGACGTTTTCTACCGCAGGAATTAAAACGTGTAAACGAATAGGCACTTGATGAGTCATTAGCCACGTCGCTAAACCGATTACGTGGGCCGCCCCTGCCATGTCTTTTTTCATCCAACGCATCCCAGAAGCAGGTTTTAGATCCAAGCCCCCTGAATCAAAACACACCCCTTTCCCAACCAGTGTCACTCGGGGATGCGTTTCCTTGCCCCACACCAAAGACAATAATCGAGGTTTAGCAGCAGAACCTCGTCCTACAGCATGAATCGCAGGAAAATTATTTTGGAGTAATTCTTCACCAACCCATTGTTTGAATTCAGCACCATGGTCTTTTGCAACCCGTGCTAGTTCCACGGCAAGCTGTTCTGGACCCATATCATTGGTGGGAGTATTGATCAAATCACGCACTAGAAAAATAGCATTGGCATCCGCCAATAGAAGAGACAATTCCTGCTCCCGAACCGCCAAACGACGAGGCGTTTTTTCACACGCTTTATACTTGTCAAATTGGTATTGCGCCAAAGACCAGGCAATCTTGGCTGCTTCGGACAAAGGGCTATCACTATGATAAGCACCTGC
>Ga0207083_1003_pt2 | contig 66541 bp, 55 predicted proteins | sample Alteio_BWMinHeat_57_FD_153516 | JGI IMG/M metagenome (GOLD analysis project Ga0207083, IMG submission 153516) | Enriched cells from forest soil in Barre Woods Harvard Forest LTER site, Petersham, Massachusetts, United States -... | ecosystem: Environmental > Terrestrial > Soil > Temperate forest >... | reverse complement strand
AATGCTCTCACCATGTCCAGGCAATGCAGGGCACACAATGGTTTCATACATAGGCAGTAATGAGGGTATCAGTTCACGAAAGACGGCTGGAGAGGATGAAAATCCATGCAATAATAACAATGCATTATGTTGACCCTTCCCCTGCAAATCAATAGGTGCCAATAAATGAGCCTCTTGGTTACTCAATGCTTTAAGGGGCTTACCCCGCCACATGTAACGAAAATCATCAATATTCATCGCTGACCTGTTCATTATATGATTTGTGATTTGCAAAAAAAGTGTAAATTTACCCTAAGCGATCTCTTTATTCATTCATTGTTGAGTAAAATAAATACAGCAATAGGAATAAATGGTTTAATAACGCTTTGTTTAAGTTATGATACATTTGAGGATTTTCGTCAATTATTTTTCGTACCATCGCTGATGATCGTCTATAATTAATACAGATAGATATATTTTGGAGATGAAATCATGTCTACCCCTGATCCACTCGAAGGCGCACCAAGTGCACCTGTAACACCTACAACTGATTCTACACCTCCAGCTGCAAGTGGAAGTCCACCTACAAGCACAACTACAGCTGGAAATCCACCTGCAAATCCAGCTATAACTACACCTGGACAAACACCTACCCCTGCCCCTGCTGGAGGTAAAAGAAAAGCCGATACAGCTGAAGACGAAGAGCCGAAAAGTAAAAAGGCAAAGACAGAAGAGCCTAAAAAAGAGAGAGAGGCTACACCTAAAGACAAAGATAAAGAGAAGGGCTCCACTCCTGTGATGCTTGATGAGACTATTACAAATATAAAAGCAACGGGAGATTCTCTTAGAGACACTTGGGTTGGGGGCGTCGACAGAACTCTTGGCAAGGCGGCAGACAAAACTTTTGACAAAACTATTGGAAAGGCTGGTGAAATGCTGGGTAAGGCGGCCAGAAGTGTAGGTAATGCGATTTTGAACAAAATAGGTCTGGGTCAGGGTGCAGACTCTACTACGCCACCAACACCTGCGGTTAAAAATCCCGGTTTGGATGCTGCCTCTGAAAATTCTACGCCAGTTCCAGGAGGTGATCAGCCAGTTGCGAGAGCAGAATCGGAGGCGGATACTACTCCTGGACTTGGAGGAAGACGAGAACGCTAAGGCTAAAAGACGGATGGAGTTAAGTTTGAGGTAACGCAATGCGTTGCCTCATGATTAAAAAGGTTGAATAATGAAAAAAGATAACGTGAAACTGACGAAACCGCCACTGTCATCACTGAAGAGCACGATGGATCCTCAATCCACTGTGCAAAAACGTCCTGCTTCATCAGTAGGTCAAACGAAGCCTCCCCCTTCCAAGGAATCTCCTCGTCGACAACCCTCTTCAGCGTCACCACAAGTCGAACATGATCGCAAAGCTGCTGCAAAAGACAAAGCTGCTGTAGATGACAATATCGAACAACGTGTGGGTGCACGAGGAATTAAAGCCTCAATGGATTCAGTTGAATTTTATGGATCACTCACAGGAAAACAGCTGAAAGCGAAAATCACCCAAAAAATCAGTAATCAATTAGAAGATCAAAAAGCCATGGCTGCAGAGCTAGCCATGCAAAAACAAATGAAATTCATGGCATTATTTGCCGCGTTTATGTGGGCTATGGCGAAATCTGAAAAGATGGATGATTGGCGCGAAGCTTGGCGGGAAGAAGCTGAAAAACAAGCTCACCAAGGCGAAGCCGCACAATCAATCCCTCCCGCCGATGCGAAGAAAGCATCAAAAGCAAGCGCGGAAACGTTGCAAGCGTTACAAGGGTCTATGAAAACCGTACGCGATAAAGCAGCTAAAGTTAAAGAACGTTACGATAAGCTTGAAAGTAACCTCGAAGAGGCGGATAAATTTAGTGATGAAATGGCTACTAAAGAAAAGCCCGAAGCTATCGAGGCATTGCAAGAGCGAATTGATACCCTTGAAAAGGGAGCGGAAGCGGATGCTCAGGACATTAGTCGATTGCAAAAAGCAGGCAATCATGAAGAAGCCATGGCGAAAATGGATGATCTCAATGGTAAAAACGTGCAACTTCGTTCATTAAAAGACACGCTCGCGGTAACCAAAGGAGAGAAGAGTTTTTATGATAAGGAAGGAAATGTAGTTTCCTCCGCTAAATCGGCTGATTTTGTGGTTTCTAACGATAAAAAGTTAGTAAAAGAGGGCAATGAGCTGTATTTGCTTCCAAAAAATGAGGCGCTTACGGATGCTAATCGTGAAACGGCTCGTCATGATTTTAAAAGTAATCAATCGGACATTTCAAGTGCTAGAACACTCATTGCATCAAGCCGTGGTACAGAAATGAGAGGGTTGGACAATGAGGCATCACAAATCAATCAACAGATCCAACAGCTGCAAATGCCAAATCAATCGGTGACCGGAGCCCCAGCCTTAAGAGCAACTTCAATGGAGCCCTTGCCTGATTCGCCAGGTATTGAAAAGGCTCCTCAGTATAGGGATGTACCCTCCACCAAACCTTAGGGGTTGACAATTGGTTTTTGTAAATCCTCTTTTACTTTTCCAGAAGCTTATGTGGCAAGCTTTCTAATCGACCGGCTTGAGTCACTAACACATAGTTCAATTTGCGCTGCAATTCACTGATGGTGTCAGCCCCTGCATAAGTAAGTCCGGAACGTAAACCGCCAATAATATCCGCAATGATCTCGTCTTGTTGATCGCGATAAGGCACATCGGTTGATATGCCTTCAGCGGTTTTCCATTCATGCATCTGGCCTAAAAATTCTTCTTGAGCTTCGCGTGAGGCCATTCCCCGATAACGTTTGATCTTTGTGCCATCTTTTTGAGTAATGACTTTTCCAGGGGTTGGTGTGGTCCCAGCAAGTAGACCACCAATCATCACAAAATCCGCGCCAAATGCGAGGGCTTTGACAATGTCTCCAGAGGTGCGGATCCCCCCATCAGCAACGATGGACCTATCCGTACGAGCACAATCTTGTATACAAGTTAGCATTGGCACACCAAACCCCGTTTTGATGCGCGTGCTGCACACGGATCCACCACCAATACCCGCTTTAATGATATCAGCTCCACAAGAAGCCAAGTAATCGGCGCCGGCGTAAGTGGCCACATTTCCTGCCATGATGCAACGACTACCCAATAATTGACGCAGGCTTTTTAACGTTTTGCCCACGTATTTCGCATGCGCATGTGCGACATCGACACAAAAATAATCTGCTCCGGCATCACGCAATGCTGTAGCACGTTCTAACTCAGCGTTGGTGCAACCCACAGAAACAAATACATGTCCTTTACAGGCTTTCAATTCAAGGATGTTGTTTTCAATGCTTAAAAACCGGTGCAAGGCACCTATTCCCCCTTTGCTGTGCATAAAATTGGCCATGTTGCTCTCAGTAATGGTATCCATGTTGGAGCTAATGACAGGCAGTTGTAATGTTAATTTTCCTACGCGATCGGTCATGCTGATATCCACGATCCGTCGGGATTCATGATGATTGTAAGATGGAATCAGTAAAACATCATCAAAAGTAATGGCATGTGTGGACATTTTTATCCTATTTTAACTATAAATGTTCGGCGGCATAGTAAGCAAGTCTTGAGCGTTCGCCGCGCGTTAAGGTCATGTGTGCACTGTGCTCCCAATGCTTAAATCGATCAACAGCAAACGTTAATCCAGACGTTGTTTCACTTAAATAAGGCGTATCAATTTGTTTAATGTCGCCTAAGCAAACGATTTTACTGCCGGGGCCTGCACGCGTGACCAATGTCTTGATTTGTTTTGAAGTCAGGTTTTGTGCTTCATCGATAATGATGAAGCGATTTAAAAAGGTGCGTCCTCGCATGAAATTCAGTGAGCGGATTTTAATTTTATTTTGTAACAAATCTTGAGTGGCTCCTCGGCCAAAGTTGCCACCTTCTTGGGCACCATGCAATACTTCGAGGTTATCCATTAACGCACCCATCCACGGCGTCATTTTTTCTTCTTCAGTGCCTGGTAAAAACCCGATATCCTCACCGACCGGGATAGTGACACGCGTCATGATGATTTCATTGTATCGTGTATGATCCAAGACCTGTGTTAAACCCGCGGCGATAGTCAGCAATGTTTTTCCAGTGCCTGCAGAGCCTTGTAAGGTGACAAAATCAATGTCGGGATCAAGCAATAAATTCAAAGCAAAATTCTGTTCCCGATTACGGGCCGTGATGCCCCAGATGGAGTGTTTTCCTTGTGTATAATCTCTTGCCATTTGGACTACCACACTTTCAGGATCAATTTGACGAACCAATGCTTGAAACTGATTATCATGGGTGCTGAGGCAGTCATTGGGGTTCCACTGCTTGGTTAATGGACCCGTGATCCGATAAAACGTTTTACCGCTTTCTTGCCAAGCTTCCATGTCTTTAGAATGGGTATCCCAAAAATCATTTTCAAGAAGATGCATCCCACTGTGCAACAGATTCACATCATCCAGCACTTGGTCATTGTGATAATCTTCAGCTGATATCCCAAGAATACCGGCTTTGATTCGTAGGTTAATGTCTTTAGAAACAATCACTATTTGCTTATTAGGGTGTTTTCTTTGCAAGCCCATGCATGTGGCTAGCAAGGTATTATCCACTTTATGACCAGGTAAAGAGATAGGTTGAACTTGTTCAAAATCATCGGTTTGAAAAAAAAGCCGGCCACTGCAATTCGATGTCTCTTTATGGGCATAACTTGGAATGTTCAATCCCGCAACAATTTGTTCGTGACTTGCATTACTCATCAGTTCAACCAGCATGCGATTGGTTTGTCTGACGTTTCTCGCCACTTCAGAAATACCCGTTTTATGGTTATCCAGTTCTTCTAATACCACCATGGGAAGATAAATATCATGTTCTTCGAAGTGATAAATCGCCGTCGGATCGTGCATGAGAATGTTGGTATCAAGTACGAACAATTTATGTTCCTTATTGGATTTTTCCATGGATTTTATCCTTTACAAATCAAATACTTCATTGTGATGAGGGCTAAGCGTCTAGTCAAGTGAATTGGTATCCGAGCTTAATGAAATGAAACCATTTTAACAATTCTGGGTGCAAAAAATTCCTAAAATGCATTCGCAAAGGGTATACTCTCGCATTTACTATAAACAGGAGAATGGCGCTGCGCGCTCTCTTGTTTTTTTACTGTTGATTTGAGGCGTCTTATGACAACTGAAAAACCATCAAATAGCACCATTGTCATAAATAAAAAGGCGCGGTTTGATTATTTTATTGAAGACGATTATGAAGCCGGACTCGTTTTGCAGGGTTGGGAAATCAAGAGCTTGCGTGCAGGTAAAATCAATTTATCCGATGCTCACGTGATTGTTAAACATGGCGAAGCATGGTTGCTGGGCGCTCAAATTCAACCCTTACCCACGGCATCCACGCATATTTTTCCTGATCCTACGCGCACGCGGAAACTCTTGTTAAAACGGCGTGAGCTGGATCAGTTAATCGGTAGCGTCGAGCGGCAAGGGTATACATTGATCCCTTTGACGTTGTATTGGAAGCGTAACAAAATCAAGCTCAAGGTGGCTTTAGCCAAAGGAAAGAAAACGCATGATAAACGAGACTCTATCAAAGATCGTGATTGGCAACGCGCACGGTCGCGCATCATGAAAAAAGGGCAATAGATCGACAATGCATGAATTGCCATGTTAATTTGTTGATTTTCGAATACAGAATCGAGGGGAATGGGACATGTGTGGGATAATTGGAGCAGTGTCGAGTCGTGACATCAGCAATGTTTTGTTGGAAGGACTTCGACGTTTAGAATACCGTGGTTATGATTCTGCAGGCATGGCTGTTATTGATGCTGAAGGACGTTTAAAAAGACTACGTATTCAGGGAAAAGTCCAAGTATTGGCAGATGCCCTGATTGAAACGGCTGTTACGGGTCATACCGGCATTGCACATACACGTTGGGCAACCCATGGTAAACCTTGTGAGAAAAATGCTCATCCTCACCTCTCCAATGGGGAAGTGGCGGTGGTTCATAATGGTATTATCGAAAATCATGAAGAGCTGCGCCATTATTTGCAGGAATTAGGTTATGAATTTACCTCAGAAACCGATACCGAAGTGGCGGCACATTTAATTCACCACCATTTTCAACAAGAAAAATCCTTATTATTGGCGGTACAAGCCACGGCGGCTCAGATGGAAGGGGCTTTTTCTCTCGGTGTCATTCATCGTGAACATCCGGGAGAATTGGTCGCTATTCGCAAAGGTAGTCCATTGGTGGTGGGTTTAGGTGTGGATGAACAATTCATCGCTTCGGATGCATTGGCATTGCGATCGTTTGCGCAATCGGTGGTTTATTTGGAGGAAGGGGATAGTGTCCGCATTACAGCCCATGATATGACATTGTATGATGCCAGCAATCGAAAAGTAGAGCGTGAAGCTCAACCCCTAAAAGATGAGGTATTGTCTTTAAGTAAAGGGGGGTATCGACATTTTATGCTCAAGGAAATCTTTGAACAAACCAAAGTATTGGCCGATACATTAGAGGGTCGTATTGCAAATGAGGATGTTTTACGGGCCAGTTTTGGTGAGGTTGCTGTTGCTCTTTTTCCACAGGTAAAGCATATCCATATCGTGGCCTGTGGAACCAGTTATCATGCAGGCATGGTGGCTAAATACTGGTTGGAGTCTTTGGCTGGACTACCGACACAAGTTGAAATTGCCAGCGAATATCGCTACCGAGATGTCGTTGTATCAGACAATAGCTTGTTTATCACGGTGTCTCAATCCGGTGAAACGGCAGATACCTTGGCGGCCCTCAATAAAGCAAAAACATTAAATTATTTAGCTACCTTTGCCATTTGTAATGTGCCGACCAGCACATTGGTCCGTGAATCGGACTGTGTCTTTCTCACACGAGCAGGCATTGAAATTGGCGTTGCCTCGACCAAGGCCTTTACGACACAACTGGCGGCTTTTTTGCTGCTAGCGACGGCGTTATGTCCTGATGCACGTGCCAAAGATGTGTTAACGGAGTTGCAACAATTGCCAGCCTGCTGTGAACGTGTCTTAAAAATCAATGGTGAAATTGAATCTTTGGGTGCTATATTCGTCAACAAAACGAATGCCTTGTTCTTAGGGCGTGGAGCTCAGTACCCCATTGCTCTTGAGGGGGCTTTAAAGCTAAAAGAAATCTCCTATATTCATGCAGAAGCTTACCCAGCAGGTGAATTGAAGCATGGTCCTTTGGCTTTGGTGGATGCAGACATGCCTGTGGTTGTCGTGGCGCCTAACGATGAGTTGTTGGATAAATTAAAGTCCAATTTGCATGAGGTAAGTGCACGTGGAGGTGAATTGTTTGTGCTGGTAGATGATGCCCAACAACACATCGCTGATGGTGCCCATTTAATTCATGTTCCCACATGTGGTTATTGGATTGCGCCCATCATCTACACCATCCCTTTGCAATTATTGGCTTATCACGTGGCTGTGGCCAAGGGGACAGATGTCGATCAACCGCGAAATCTGGCTAAATCGGTCACGGTGGAATAAGGACTGCTGGCGCGAAATAAAATGTTCCAATTTCTTACCTGTCTACGTCCCGCGATTTATTCGCGGGATCCAGCTCTGACGCAAGATTCCTGGATCCCGTGAACAAGTCACGGGACGTGGGAGGTGGTTTTTTTAGTTTCGTGACAGTGAGGCTCTTCTGAGAAATTCGCATAATGACATTGAATCGCGGTATAATGAGCGCGTTTTTTATCTTGTTTTACGGGGATGTGAATGGTACAAGAGAAATTAATGTCGATAGCTATGGTGATTGCAGACGAGTTGAAAGCGAAGGCTTCACAAGTTGAAGCCGCGATTCGCTTGCTTGATGAAGGGGCAACGGTCCCTTTTATCGCCCGTTATCGTAAAGAAGCAACAGCAGGACTGGATGACACGCAGTTACGCTTATTGGCTGAGCGTTTACATTATCTGCGCGAGCTCGATGAACGTCGTGTCCTTATTATGCGAACTATTCGTGAGCAAGAAAAATTAACGCCTGAGCTCGAACAAGCGATTCTTACCGCTAATACAAAAACAAGGCTAGAAGATTTATACCTTCCTTATCGCCCGAAACGTCGTACCAAAGCCCTTTTGGCAAAAGAAGCAGGTTTAGAACCATTGGCAGAAGGACTCTGGCAAAATCTCTCACTTAACCCCGAGGAATTTGCTGCAGGGTTTGTTAATGCAGAAAAAGGCGTTGAGAGTGTTGAGGCGGCTCTTGAGGGTGCTCGACAAATTCTCATGGAATGGTTTTCAGAAGATCCCGATTTATTAAACGAATTACGTCAGTATTTATGGAAAAACATTGTGGTCTCATCAACGGGGGCTAAAGGAAAAAAAGCGGCCAACAACAAGTTCGCTGATTATTTTTCCTATGCTGAGCCTATTCACAAAATTCCTTCACACCGAGTTCTGGCATTATTTCGCGGTCGACGAGAAAGTGCTTTGCAATTATCACTCCGTTTATCAGGTGATGAAGCCTATGGAGAAAATCGTATCGCATCTTACTTTAAGATCAGTGATCAAAATCCCAGCGAGAACAGTTGGATCATGGAAACAGTACGCATGACCTGGCGTTTAAAATTATTCAGTAAATTAGAAGTAGAATTATTGAGTCGTTTACGCGAACTTGCGGATGAAGAAGCTATTCGTGTCTTTGCATCTAATTTGCGGGATTTACTATTGGCCGCTCCCGCCGGCCCACAAATTACTATGGGCTTGGATCCGGGGATTCGTACTGGGGTGAAAGTGGTGGTGGTAGATGTCACGGGTAAATTATTGGATTACACAACCATTTTCCCTCATGCCCCCCAAAATGAATGGCATCCGGCCATCGCTGCATTGGCCAAATTGGTGGCCAAACATCATGTAAATCTCATTAGCATAGGTAATGGGACCGGTTCCCGCGAAACGGAACGCTTGGTGATGGACATGATGAAGATGTATCCTGATTTGAAATGTTCGAAGGTCATGGTTAGTGAAGCCGGGGCATCGGTTTATTCGGCCTCAGAATTAGCCTCCAAAGAATTTCCCGATTTAGATGTATCATTGCGTGGTGCGGTATCCATTGCTCGTCGTTTGCAAGATCCTTTGGCAGAGTTGGTTAAAATAGAGCCAAAATCCATTGGAGTAGGTCAATATCAACATGATGTAAACCAATCACGCTTAGCACGAAGCCTAGAAGGGGTGGTCGAAGATTGTGTGAATGCCGTGGGAGTGGATGTGAATACCGCTTCAGCGGCCTTACTAACACGTGTTTCGGGGTGTAATGAATTACTGGCCAAAAATATCGTCCAATATCGTGATGCAAATGGATCCTTTCAAAATCGGCAACAATTGAGGAAGGTTGATCGGATGGGAGAAATAGCATTTCAACAATCGGCAGGTTTTCTGCGGATCATGAACGGTGAGAATCCTTTAGATGCCTCCAGTGTTCATCCAGAGACTTACCCATTGGTGGAAAAAATACTGGCCGATCTGCAAGTAGATATCATCAAAGTCATTGGTAATGACAAAATTTTGAGCAGTGTCAATGCCTCCAAATACATTGATGAGCATTATGGTTTACCGACGGTTTGCGATGTGTTGCAAGAGCTTGAAAAACCAGGCCGCGATCCTCGACCTGCATTTAAAACAGCTATGTTTAAGGAGGGGATAGAAAGCATTAATGATCTGCAAGTAGGCATGATTCTTGAAGGTGTTGTCAGTAATGTTACTAATTTTGGTGCATTTGTTGATATTGGTGTGCATCAAGATGGTCTTGTACATATCTCAGCGCTAACGAATCGATTTATAAATGATCCACGTGTCGTGGTGAGGGCAGGAGAAATCGTCACAGTGAAGGTGATTGAGGTTGATAAAGATCGTCATCGCATTGGTTTAACCATGCGCCTTGATGAAGAAAAAACCCCTATCCTGCAAAAAAAGCAAGAACCAGCCCCTGCTTCGCAAAGTCAATCCGAAGTTAAAAAAGCGGCCAAACCCCAAAACACGGTCAAGGTTAAACCTGCCCCCACGCCTAAGAAAACTACAGTCTTTAATACAGCGATGGCCGATGCGCTCTCGAAACTCACGCGTAGGACAGAATAATGACCTTATCGAATAGCCAAATTACCATTCAAACAATTGCTATGCCCGCCGATACCAATGCGAATGGCGATATCTTTGGGGGGTGGGTTGTATCACAGATGGATTTGGCAGGGGGTGTTTTAGCTAAAAAAATATCACGCGGTAGAGCTGCGACGGTGGCTATTCATACCATGACCTTTCATAAACCCGTCCATGTGGGTGATATCATGAGTTGCCATGTACAACTGATGAAAATAGGTTGTACTTCTATGACCATTGCGGTAGAGGCTTGGACTGAAAATCTAGTCACGGGTGATCGACAATGCGTGACGGAAGGTACTTTCGTTTTTGTGGCCATTGATGAGCAAGGGAAACCACGTCAGGTGCCAAAACAAGCATGACTTTAAATTCAATAGAAAATTTAGAAATTTGGTTGTCAGACATGGCAGAGCTCATTGATCAAAATGAGGAGCTTTCGCCGCAATATTATGTTTATTTTCTTCAAGAGCCAGAATTGATAACGCGCCTGTTGGAAATCATCAATGGGCTAGATGAAGCAAAAGAAGAGGATGATCGCGGTTATTTTGCGGCGTGTGTATATGCCTTGGATATTTGTGTGGCTCAATTACAAGCCGCGATTGAGGGAGGAAATAAACTAGCGAATAAGACCATGCAAAAGCTGATGAGTGAATTAGCGACGGCTATTGGATGTCACAAGCATTCCATTGGATTTTGGTTACCCGTTTTAAATGCTTTCTATGAAGTGAGCGTTGAATTATCTGACGATTTAAAAAATGCTTACCTTGAGCTGGCCTGTGAAGATGACGAGCACACCGGGGATGAAGAGATTGAACATCTTGATTCCATTCGTGATTTAATCCACGAGCTTGCTGATTTATCTGTGTTTGATATAGCAGAGAATTTTTTTGCGCAAAGTTACGCGATGCCGCCCGAGTTTTTTGCTGATTTAGTCATCGACCTTTACAACATTGATGAAGGGAAAGACATCGCAGTCCTCATGCTGATGCACCCCAAAGAAGCCGTGCGCGACGTAGTGGTGGCAATGCATGAGCAGTTGATGGAGCATATTACCTTGAGCTCGCAATCGTTATCACGGTTGCAGATGATCAAAGAATGGTATCTCCCTCGTTATCAACCGCAATTTCAACGTTGGATTAAACAACAACGTAAAAAAGGCGTGGTATTCCATACAGAAACAAGTGAACCGACGATTCGTATTAAAGCGAGTGAAGTGGATGGCAGTGGTGCCCAGGGTATTTTTATTCATCTTCAGAATAAACGTAAAAATCGCTTATGTGGATTATTGTTTAAGCAAGACGTTGGAATTAAAGATGCCTGGATTACACCCGTGATTCCGACCAAGGACATTAAACGTTATTATGACGAAGCGTTTGATGATAGTGTCACGTTGCGTGATGTTGACTTGTCTTATTTATTAATGATGACGTCCCATTTTTTAGCATTGACCATTGAACACTCCAGAATGCCCGATCTGCACTTGTTAGAAATGCAAGAAGAATTGAGGTTACATTGGCGTCCTTGCAAGTTGGACGTGGACGATTTCATTGAGCAATGGGCTGTGCAAATCAGTCCATTCACACCAGACATGATGCATACATCATTTCAACGCTCAAAAGCATGGCCTAAAAACAAACGATTTACCGAGTCTTGGTATGTGGAAAATGCCCATATTGATAAATTGGTTAACCAGTGTTGCAGCTTTGTGGAAGGGGTAAAAGTTTGTCACTTTGGGGATGCCACAGCGTTGGTTTTTGCTAAAGAAATGGAGCCTAATCGGGAGCGATGGGTATTCCATTTTCTATGGATAGCGTTGTGGTTAAAAGTCAAAGCACGAAAAAATGAAAAAATTTGGCAAGATAGCTTTTTTATTGCGTATGCAATTCACACAGGAATGGCGTTGGATATTATTCCAATCTTACATGAAATTTGCCACCAATCGGTGGTCAATAGCATAGAAACCATGGAAAATCGACGTACGCATTTGAATCAGCAGTAAGGTATTGGCAATTGGTTCTATCTCCTATATGTCTCTACTTAATATTCGAGGCATATATTAGACAATATAAAAGGAAAAGCGTTCATGTAAAACACAATTCATTTCTGTAACATGGGCTAGCGCTCCGGAACTTGCGCCCTGATGCAAAAATCTAAAATATCAGATTGGAAAATCTCCTATAACATCATTATATTTATCTTGTGCATTAGCCAAACTTAATTTTGAATAAATTTTCAGCGAGTCTCTTTTCGCATGCCCGGAGTATGGTTGAATGAAAGCATCATCAATATTTTTCTTCTTAAGCCAAGTAAATAAAAAATGTCTTAATTTATGAGGTGAGATAGAGCGCTCAATCCCAGCGAGCTTAGTATATCTCATCAGAATTTTTCTAATTCCTCGATCCGTGTAGTGGCGACGAAATCCTGACTCGAACAGAAAAAGTCTATTTTCATTTTTATATTGTTTTATATGAAGAGCTAAAGTTTCTTTAAATGCTGGTGAAAAAGGTACAACTCTATCTTTTTTACCTTTGTCCTGATAACATTTTTTCAAGTCATACATCCATAACGTTCAGTGCTATAGCGGGATTTGGCATAAAAATAAATCATGTTTTTGGTCCAGCACCTTTAGAATGTGGTTATCGATTTTTTTATTTAGGACAAGGAACCTTCAATAAGATAAGCAACCAAGTGCTAAATGCATTGAGCACGGGTAGTAATTATGCCAATGCCATACTGTGCTCAATTATGGTGTGATTAATTCAAGGATAACGTATGACAAAACATATTATAAAAAATACAGTTATTTTTTTAGTTTTAATGCTATCTCAAGCTACTTTTGCAAAAGCAGGATCATCGGGTCCGTTGTTTAATATTCAAGGTACTGGAGATCTTGGAGGAACCGCTAATATTACCCTATGTCTAAATGCCAACGGTCCATTATCATGTCAACATTATGTGGTAACCAATACCAATTTAAGTATCACGACGACAACACCAAACCATACTTATCCTGCAGCGGGTATTATATCGAGCTCCTCCGCTTATAAAATCAATACTTCAACTTGTACCTTACTTTCTAATGGGTATTGTTCATTTTCAGCCAATAGCCAAACCCCAACAACTATAGCTGTCACTACTACTGCTGTATATTTAACCGCAACACCTTCAACTGATACAGAAGTGAATGTTGCTTATTCACAAACGAACGTTGCCAGTGGTGGTACAACGCCTTATGTCTACAGCGTATCGGCAGGAACACTTCCTGTAGGGACCACATTAAATACTACAACAGGTACGGTTTCAGGAGCACCTGCTACCGCAGGCTCGTTTAGCTATACGATCACAGTCACTGATAATGATGGGGCAACAGCGACAGCGCCGACCAGTGGAACGATTACCGGTGCTTTAAGCTTAACGGCTACACCTTCAACTGATACAGAAGTGAATGTTGCTTATTCACAAACAAACGTTGCCAATGGAGGCGCAACACCTTATGTCTACAGCGTATCGGCAGGAACACTTCCCGCAGGGGCTACATTAAATACGGGAACGGGAACTGTTTCGGGAACACCGACTACCTCAGGTTCATTTAGCTATACAATCAAGGTCACTGATAATGATGGGGCAACAGCGACAGCACCAACCAGTGGGACGATTATCGATGCTTTAACCTTAACGGCTACACCTTCAACTGATACAGAAGTAGGTGTAGCTTATTCACAAACAAACGTTGCCAGTGGAGGCACAACATCTTATGTCTACAGCATATCGTCAGGAACACTTCCTGCAGGGACCACATTAAATACGGGAACGGGAACTGTTTCGGGAATACCCTCTGCCTCAGGTTCATTCAGTTATACCATTCAGGTTGTAGACACAGGTGGTGGAGTGCAAACGGCGGCTACCTCTGGATCAATCTATGCAACACTAACGATTACGCCAACGAGTTCTATTTTTACGGAAAAAGGTGTGGCTTATTCACAAACTAACGCTGCTGGTGGTGGACATGGTACTTACACCTACAGCCTTGCAAGTGGCTCACTGCCTGCTGGGACAACATTGAGTACATCGACGGGAACTGTTTCTGGAACACCCTCTACTCCGGGTTCATTCTTTTATACCATTAATGTTGTTGATCAAGGGGGTGGTAGTGCGACCACGAGCCTTATTTCTGGAACAATCTATTTAACACTAACGATTACGCCAACGAATTCTGCTTCGACACAAGTAGGAGTATTTTATTCGCAAACGAACGTTGCCAGTGGCGGACATGGTACTTACACCTACAGCCTTGCAAGTGGCTCACTGCCTGCTGGGACAACATTAAGTACATCGACGGGAACCGTTTCTGGAACACCTTCTGCTTCGGGTTCATTCTCTTATACCATTAATGTTGTTGATCAAGGGGGTGGTAGTGCGACTACGGGCACTATTTCTGGATCAATAAGCCTTGGTAATCAAACCGTCTCATTTACTAGCACAACACCATCTATGCCTACTATAGGCAGCACATACACTCCAACGGCAACATCAACATCCGGTTTAATAGTAACGATCACAGTTGATGCAACCAGTTCTAGTGGGGTTTGTTCTATTAGTGGCGGTGTTGTTAGCTTTAATGCTATCGGAACTTGTATCCTCGATGCGAATCAAGCTGGAAATGCGAATTATAATGCAGCAACACAAGTGCAGCAAATAATGACTATTGCTTCATTGATGCCCCAATCGTACCACAGCAATGATTTTACTAACGAAGTAATAAGCAGTAATGCATCAAATAATGCCGCTATCAGCTCTGATCAATTAACCTCTATCTCTTGTCCAAGCACATCGTTTTGTATGGCTGTAGACACAGATGGCGCAGCATTTCGTTATGATGGAACAAGCTGGGCCAGTGCTGATAAAATCGATACTGGGCGTTCATTTAAATCTGTTTCTTGCTCAAGTCCTTCTTATTGCGTGGCTATAGATACCAGTGGTTATGCCTTTATTTATAATGGTACTTGGGGTGCAGGATCTCAACTTGACACGAGTGGAGAACTTATTTCTGTATCTTGTCCTAATTCATCATTCTGTATGGTGATAGATAATAATGCGCATGCCTTCGCTTATAATGGCAAAACTTGGGGTAAAGCTGAAGCAGTAGGTATTGCTTCAGCTTTAACAGCCATTTCGTGCATCAGTAATACTGAGTGTATGGCAGTAGATGCCCAAGGTAATGGTAGCTATTATGACGGGACTGTGTGGACAGCTTATCGTGTCAACCCTATTAGCACTCATGGCTTAAACTCTATTTCTTGTACACCTAATAGTGGTTCATTCTGTATGGCCGTTGATAATGCCGGAAATGCATTTAGTTATAATGGAACCAATTGGACATCTCAAGATGATAACGCACATGGTTCAGAACCATTGAGCACAGTTTCTTGTTTGGGTAACGCTTTTTGTATGGCTGTGAATACCAATGGTGGTGCTTTACGATACAATGGAGTCACTTGGAGCACTGTATCTGACATTGATGAGGGGAGGCATTCAATTACCTCGCTATCCTGTCCGACTAGTGCATTTTGTATGGGCGTGGACAAAGAAGGGAATGCATGGAAGTATAATGCAAGCGTTGCTAATATTAATATGGCACGGACCAATTCTTCAAATGATGATACATCTCACAATGTAATACAGACTTTTTCTGTAACAGCTAAAAATAACACTGCTACCACTTATAATATTACCCGATTAAACAAACCAGAAGGTGTGTATATTGATACCAATAACAATCTCTGGATCGCAGACACTGCTGCTGGAAAAGTGTATCGATTGCCAGCTAGTACTAATGGTGATCTCAGTGATGATGTGCCTGCTTTGATTACTATCACGAATCCAGCGAGTACGAGTCCTGCAGCTGTTGTAACTGACTCCGATGGCAATATTTATGTTGCAGATCACAATAATGCCATGTTCATTTACCCAGCAGCAACTTACCAAGCTCCAGGTAAGTATGATGATGCTACTCCAAGCAGAACCATTATTGGGAAAAGTACCGGGTTGAATAACCCTCTGGCTTTAGCACTAGATAATAATCATAATATTTGGGTAACTAATAAAGATAGTAATTCTATTGAGAAATTTGCGGCAGGTATCATCGGAGATAGCACTAATATGAAGCCCGATACCATCATATCAGGAGCTAGCACATTGCTTGATGAGCCAAATGGTCTTTTTATAGATAAAGCAGACAATATTTGGGTGACCAATACGAAAGTGAATGCAATCTATGTTTTTGCTGCGGGAACTGTTGGGAATACTGCCCCTACTTGCGTCATCAGGAGTGTTGCCATTAATACACCTGCTGGTATTACTTTAGATTCGCAAGGCAATATATACCAAGCAAATAATGTTGCAACAGATGGTTTTATCAATATTTTTGAACCCGTATCTGCAATTTGTGGCACCACTATGTTATCGCCAGTGAGAAGAATTTCTGGGGCCGAGATTTCTATTGGTCAATCGTTTGGTCTTTCACTTGGGTACGTATTTTAATAATCGTTACGTATAGACGTACAATTTGTTTAGTGTGATTTATGTTACGAATTGACACAACACTCAGGTAAGTCTGGTTTTTTAAAAAAGATCAAGGCATTGCGATAGATTAAGTCAGCATGAGGGAACTAAGGATTAAACAAACCCCAATAACTCCCGGGCATGGGACCGCGTTTGTTCGGTGATGGTGAGACCTCCCAGCATACGGGCAATTTCATCGACTTTTTCAGGGTCGTCCAATGAAGTGACATGAGAAAAGGTTTGATCATTCTCAATGTGTTTTTCTACCCTAAAATGATGGTGTGCAGAGGAAGCCACCTGGGGTTGGTGTGTGACACAAAACACTTGCAAGCGTTCGCCTAATTGCCGCAACAATTGGCCAACCAAGGCGGCTGTTGCTCCTCCAATCCCCACGTCCACCTCATCAAAAAGCAACGTGGGGGTCGAACCGCGTTGGGCCGTGATCATGTGAATGGCGAGTCCAATCCGAGATAGCTCTCCTCCTGAAACAATTTTAGCCAGAGAATCCGGCGCCATTCCTGGATTGGTGCAGACGATATATTCTACTTTATCCATGCCGTGGGCATGCATGCTGTCGAGGGGAGTGATGTGGATAGTCACGATCCCTTTGGGCATGCCCAACTGACGAATATTTCCCGTGATTTCAAGCGCTAATTTTTCGGCATAGGTTTGACGTGATTGTCGTAGAGCTAATGCGGCTTCCTCATACTTTTTTAGAGAGTCAACATATTGTTGTTGTAATGTTTCTCGCTCACAATCAGCTTGTTGTAAGCCTTGAAGTTGATCCTGCAGTGTCAGCATGAATGTGGGTAATTGGCTTACATCCACATGATATTTTCGTGCCGTTTGATGCAGTTGGCTTAAGCGTGATTCAATTTCCCCTAAGCGCATAGGATCCAGTTGAACATGATCAGAAAATCGATGCATTTCATCCAAAGCCTCGTCACATTGAATGAGGGCACTATTGAGAAGCTCACGGCAGTTGTGAATGTTTGATTGTTCTGCTGGAAGTGAGGCTAAAATCTGCAATGCATGGTTTAATGCTTGACACACATTAGGGCAATCCTCAGCACTTAATAACTCCGTAATTTTCTGCGTTTGCTCTAAATATTCTCGTGCATGATGTAATAATAGATGCTCTTCGTTTAACGCCTGGATTTCACCCGCTTTTATATTTAGTTCGTTTAATTCCTGCAATTTTTCAAGCAGGTGCGTCATATCATCACTGCTTGACGTTTGGTTTTGTAAGACATCTAATTGATGCTTAATCGATTGGCATTCATGATACCACTGGTTAACCATCATGCTTAAAGCGTGATGATTGGCATATTGATCCAGTTGTTCGCGATGTGTCGTGGGGTGTAACAAGGCTTGATGTTGGTGTTGCCCATGAATGTCGACTAGCATTTCACTGAGCTCTTTGATTTTTTGCAAAGGGAACGGTTGGCCATTGATATAAGATTTTGAACGGCCCTCAGCAAAGATGATGCGGCGCAATATAACGTCATTGTTGTCCTCCATCACGTCTTGTTCTTGTAACCAACGTGCAGGAGGAGAGTCTTCATCCACGTGAAAACAGGCCGTGATATCGCATTTTTCAGCATGTCCGCGAATGACGGAAGCGTCAGCGCGGCCACCCAAGGCTAGCATCAGTGCGTCAATCATGATGGATTTACCCGCGCCGGTTTCCCCGGTAAATGCTGTCATCCCTTTTTTAAAATCGAGTTCAAGCTGTGAAACAATGGCGAAATTTTCAATGCGAAGCGAAGTAAGCATAACAATGATTCATCCCAGAGGTTTAAATCCCCAACCCAGTTTTATTCTTAAGGTATCATAATAATGATAATCACAGGGATGCAATAGCCGCAAATGCTGGGTATTTTTTTCTATGGACACATGTTGGCCCGGTTTAACAATGTGAGACTCATGCCCATCGCAACTGATCTGCAAATCACTCTCATTTTTTGTGCTGATTCTTAAATCAATGTTCACTTGACCATCAATGACTAAGGGTCTCGCGTTTAAACTGTGAGAAAACATGGGGACCATGACCATGGCATTCAATTGGGGGTGCATAATAGGACCTCCCGCTGACAGCGCATACGCCGTAGAACCCGTGGGTGTGGCTAAAACCAAACCATCTGCCCGATAATGGCTGACAAATTGCTTATCAATATACACGTCAAATTCAACCAAATGGGTTTCACTACCCCCGCTTAAAACGACATCGTTTAGAGCATCGCCTTCATAATAAGTGGTTTTATCATCATGAATACGGGTATGTAATAAAAAGCGTAATTCTTCGGTGTAGTGGCCAGCCAAAACGTCGTTTAGTTGTGAGTCCATTTCATGAGGTGAAATATCGGTTAAGAACCCGAGCCGTCCTCGGTTAATGCCTACCACTGGAGCATCCACCTTAATGGCCATACGAGCGGCCGACAACAAACTGCCATCTCCCCCCACCACAATGATTAAATCCTGTTTTTTTCCCATGTCTTGACGCGATAACACGGGAAGATTGATATCAAAACTTTCTGCTGTATCGCAATCAATAAAGGTTTCAATGTTTTGATCCTTCAAGTAATCCACCAAGCGGTGTAATGTTTCATTGACGCCCTGATTTGCTCGGTGTTGCCGGGCATACAAGATGACTCGTTTGAATTTTTGTTTTGTCATATGCCATCATCCATCGTTCAATGTTAAACCTTGTCTTCGCTATTGGCCGCTCGTGAAGTGCGTTTCCGATCATGTTCCTTCAACTCTTTCTTTCGCAAACGTATCGCTAACGGTGTGACTTCAACCAGTTCATCGTCATCGATGAACTCCAAGGCTTGCTCTAGAGAGAATTTGATGGCTGGTGTAAGTACAATGTTTTCATCCGTGCCAGATGCGCGCATGTTTGTCAGTTGTTTTTCCTTGGTGACATTGACAACCAAATCATTGTCACGGGCATGAATTCCTACAATCATGCCTTCATAGCCAGCAGTTTGCGGCTCTATGAACAATCGTCCGCGCTCCTGTAAATTAAACAGGGCAAAACCTCTGGCGATGCCATGGCAATTAGCAATCAATACGCCATTGTTTCGCTTGCCAATGCGTCCACGAATAGCCGGGCCGTAATGATCATAGACATGATACATTAACCCAGTTCCAGAAGTACTCGACAAAAACTCCGTGTGAAAACCTATAAGGCCTCGCGTTGGGATAATGTAATCCAGCCTTACTCGACCTTTGCCATCGGGGATCATGTTTTGTAATTCACCGCGACGTTCACCTAATTTTTCCATGATGCTGCCTTGATGATTTTCTTCAATATCCACGGTGACGCGTTCATAAGGTTCAAGCGACTGATCATTTTCTTCACGCAAAATCACCTCGGGTTTACTGATGGCCAATTCATACCCTTCGCGACGCATGGTTTCAATCAGTATCGATAAATGCAATTCCCCACGCCCAGATACCCTGAATTTGTCTGGATCTTCAGTATCTTCTACGCGCAAGGCTACGTTATGCAATAGTTCGGTTTGGAGTCGCTCGCGTATTTTTCGACTGGTGACATATTTACCCTCTTGTCCTGCAAAAGGGGAGTCATTGACTTGGAAGGTCATGCTGATAGTGGGTTCATCCACCGACAATGGTGTTAGTGCCTCAACGGTATTGGGGTCACAAATCGTATCAGATATGTTCAATTGATCGATGCCTGAAACAGCGATAATGTCCCCCGCACGTGCCTCTTCGATTTCTATGCGTTCAAGGCCTTTGAACCCCAGTAATTGCAAGATTCGGCCACTGCGTTGATTACCCTCTTTATCAATGATTTTAACGGGTGATTTGGCTTTAATATGGCCTCGGCTGACGCGGCCAATACCAATGGTGCCAACGTAAGATGAATAATCCAAGGAACTGATTTGCATTTGGAATGGCCCTTCTGCATCCACATCGGGAGGGGCGACATTATCAACGATGGTTTGTAGTAAGGGATCCATGTTGTCAGTGGTTTCACTGAGATCAAGTTTGGCATATCCGCACAAGGCAGAGGCATAGACAATAGGAAAATCAAGTTGAGTGTCGTTAGCGCCTAGATTATCAAAGAGGTCAAACACTTGATCAACTACCCAATCCGGACGCGCACCAGGGCGATCGATTTTATTGATCACCACAATCGGGTTTAGACCGCGCGCAAAGGCTTTTTGCGTCACAAACCGGGTTTGCGGCATCGGGCCATCCACGGCATCCACCAAGAGGAGCACGCTATCGACCATGGATAAGATACGTTCAACTTCACCTCCAAAATCAGCGTGTCCTGGCGTATCAACGATATTGATTTGATGTCCTTTCCAATGTACACACGTATTTTTGGCAAGGATAGTAATGCCACGTTCTTTTTCTAATGCATTGGAATCCATGAGACGCTCAACTTTAGGGGCACGATCATTGAGCGTTCCGGTTTGTTGTAGCAGTTTATCGACCAATGTTGTTTTGCCATGATCGACGTGGGCGATGATGGCGATGTTACGAATATGTTCAATCATAGGGACCTTTCATGGGTGAGAGTATTATCAATTCCGAGGAGTATAAAAACAATTTATTTGTTCATGATTTTAACATTATACACGAAATACCCATTGAACCCCAAGTTATTCAATAGAGAACCTTGTTTCAGGAGGAGAGTGTAAATCATCTAAACATTAAAAGTAGAAAAGGTGGCTCTTAGACTGCTGGAGAACCACCTCTTTAAGGGATGTATCTTAAATTAAGGACAGACTTCAGCAGTCGACCAGTTTCCATTCATACATGGATAATAACATCCGATGCTACCAGCGATCGACTTTCTTTGTTCTGTCGTTCGAACTAACTGCAGTCTTGCCATATGTCATAACTACATGTGATTTATAACCAACAACATGGTGAGGATGGTGAGAAAAGAGCCCCCACCAAAACGGCTTGGGGGGATAAGGGGTATATTTATGTAAGCCGGTATAAATACCATTTGAGTACATTTTCCCATTAAGTATCTCAGGAGTCTGGCCTACGGCGCTAGTGCCGTAGGCTGCTAATCCCAGTGTCAAAACGAGGCTTCGTGATAGTCTAAAATTAGCTTTATAAATTTTCATAGCGATGTCCTTATCAATAAATGAAACGTTCGTTCTGAAAATAAAAAACCTTCAGTATTGATAATTATAGGACAAATATATGGTTATTTGCCAATTGTCACTGGCGACGGTTTTAACAAGAGCGCTTTTTTACCTAAAAAATGACCCGTAAGGCCACCTAAAGCGCTACAAATTTTAATCAACTGATGCTATAACGGGATCCTAAATATTTCTCTACGTCTTGGATATCAAATGCCAGTTTTGTTGTTTTTGCCCACATGGAAAACGATAACTTGGATATTTTGAGCTGATCAGGATCGGGACCTTTTAGCCACATGGCATGGGCAACTTTCTCTGCGGTTAATTCTCGTTTTTTGATATTCAGCGTTTGCAAAAAAGCTGGATAAGGATTGGATTGATCACTTTGTAAAGACAATAACGCCAACCCAAATAAAACGCGAGCCTCACAAGGATGATTTCCAAACATCTCTACCAAGTGTGTGTGATATTGAGCATGCTCATGATCCACTAGCTCTTTCGGTTTTTTTCCTGTCATCTTGAAATGTTCAGCATAAGCCAATGTGTGGATAAACGCGGGGTTATTCTCAGCAAGGATCTCTTTTTTAACATTTTTATAAGTGATCTCATTGAGATTACATAATACATTGTATAGGTTTGTTGGGCATTTTATGCCCCGCTGCAACCAAATGAATACATCAGAGGTATCCACTTGGCCATGCAAATGGGTAATGAGAGGGACGATGAATTCTGATTCTCTGATTTGCATACAATGAATTAAGGTATTTTTTAAACAGGTTGTGTGTGAAAGTAATGTTTCAAAATCTGCTTTAAATGTAATATCAAGAAGGGAAATGGGTGTTTGATGAGCCTCATTTTCTGCGTCTGGGTCGGCCCCTTTATTAACCAATACGTTGATTAAAGCGCGTCGGTTATATATTATGGCGTAATGTAAGGGTCTGTTCCCTGAGCTAAACGTATAATTAGCATCGAAAACGGGATCTTGTAAGATACCGATAATTTCTTTATCAGAATACCCTCTGCCCATCACCACCAAAAAAAACAAGATATCTGCTGCGCATTCGGTGTTTTGTTTAGCAATATCCAGAAGTTCTTGCTTGGTTGGTTTGCGTTTTGCGATTTCTTGACCCAGGTAAATAGAATTTTCACGAAACCTTTTGTCATAGGCAAACTGCTGAGAACTTTCTTTAAAGTTTTGAGTGAAATCAGCAAACAAAGTGAATAGATCTTTTGTACTTAATACTTGTAAATTACTGATTTCGGCTACTTTATACAGCAATGCTTGCATCCGTGCATTTTTATGCGTGAATCCATACACATAGGCGAAGGTGACAAGTTTCTTGTGTTGCGGGACTTGCCTTCCACTCTCGTAAGCATACCCGAGCAATTGTGTTAACTGTGTTTTACTGGGCATCAAATTTTTTAATTCGAAGAGAAATTGTAAGAATTCAACTTCATAAGAGCAGATGGCATTAATGAGGATCCGATCACCTGCTATATGATGATATAGTCGTGTTGTTTCGAGCTCTTCATTGATTAAATCATCTACGGGTACTTTTAGTGCCTCCTCTAGATACTGAAACATGTCTACTGAACCTGTTTTTGCAACGATGTTTAATAGGCGGTTATCCATCGCTTTCTTATGTGATGCCGTTGGCTCGTTAGTGCCATAGAGAGGGAATTTCAGTGTATCCAGCAGGTATTTCACCATGGGGATGGAGCGAGACTTAAAGGCATTCAGCATGAGTTCCTCCCCGCGTATATCGCTAACCATTTTTTCAAGTAAACATTTGACCAGCGCGACATTACCCATGGCGCATATTTGATAAATAATGGCTTTCATATGATTGAGTGAAAAAAAGGCAATAAAAGTGGCAGGATAAACAATCATTAAGGTATGGATGGCTGGACTTTTAGCAACAATAGGCATACGCATTTCAAGATCAACTTGACTTAAAGCGCTAAAAAAATCTTCAATGGAATTCGTTTTTTCAAGCGTGCTTAAATGATTACAAAGCGTATTGTTTTTGAGATTTTGTTCATTAAGGGCAACTATCTCTTGTTGGATTAGGTGTTTGAACATTGCTATAAGCATGATTATTTCCTTATCGACATCATTGGTCTAAATTCAAAAGACAGGAACATTCTATAAAGCGCCTTTATCAAGCATCATATGTCACATTTGTCAGATGATCACTATTTTATACGATTGAAATTCTCTTATTCTCTCCAAGTGGTACAAATTTTGCTACACTTATAGTGAGAGATAGAGAAAGGTGGATTATTATGAAAAAACTAATTTTACATCCCACCGATACAAGTCAATGGTATGCTTTGGTCAATGAGGCTCAAGCAGCGACCCGATTGATTTTGAATGAACTCACGGAAAGTTATCTGGTTTTTTTATTGATGCGATTTTCACAAACCACGCAATTAATGGAATCGGTCATTGCTTTGGATTTTCTCGAATCGATGCGAGCTCCAGGTAAGCGTCAAGTGAATCTAATGCGCGATGTCGGAGACAAAAGTCTTCTTTTTTGTGGTCTTTTCCCGGGAATGGCCGAAAAGCGACATGTTCGTCTCGATTATTTTACTGAAATGGGGCAAGCCGCTTATTTAATCGTGAGTGAAATGCAAGAGCCTGAATCAGCCACTTTATATCATCAGCTCAGCGAACAATTTGTTAGTTTGCAACATGTATTGAATGCGATGCGTGGCCACGGTTTATCATCAAGCGGCCCCGATGATTCTGGAATCGTGTCTGCGATTGATCTTTCCAAGCACTAGTGCCTCAGAAATGTCTATAATGCGCCCAATAATGGTGCGCAATGCCAATCCCGGAGATGTCTCACGGTGTTCGACATGACGTACGTCATTGATTAATTTTTCTGTTCTTGCAAACGTTTGGATTTCATTAATAATTCAATGACCTCATTATCAGACGTTTGTGAAAAATCGTCATACCACGCACCTACGGCATTAAAGTGAGGCGGTTGAATGGGACAAATGATTCTATCAATCACCGCGGCTATTTCTGTACAAGTGGTGTGGGCTGCAACGGGAGTAGCGACGATCATTTGGGCGGGTTTGTTTTTTTTCAATGCTTTGATGGCCACGCGCATTGTAGCGCCTGTGGCTATCCCGTCATCAACCAAAATAATGGTTTTATTGTCTAAGGTAGGATAGGGTTGTTTCCCACGGTATAATTGTTCACGACGGTCCAGCTCTGCACGTTCAGCTTGCAAAATGGGATTGATCGACAATTTATCAATGTTAAGTTCATGCATGATTTGTTCGTTAAAAACCACCACTCCACCAGAGGCAAGGGCACCCATCGCAAGTTCTTGATGGCCGGGCACGCCTAATTTTCTTACAATGAAAACATCCATGGGAAGTGATAATGCGCGTGCAATTTCAAATGCAACGGGGACCCCTCCTCGAGGTAAAGCGAGTACGATAGCATCCTGCAAATTAGCATAATCTTTCAGTTGTTGGGCAAGAATGATTCCGGCTTCACAGCGATCGATGTATTTGTTCATGATGGGCAAAGTTTGACAAGTAATATTTAAAGTCTAGCATAAGCTTCGGGTATATTCTTATTCAGGCTCAGGCGAACTTGGCTCGGAAGGATTGGGCAAAGATGGCTCTTCTAAAGGAGCGGGTTCAGGGAGCTCCGCCGGTTCATCAGGTATTTCGGGTATTTGAGGATTGTCCGACAAGTGACACCAAAAAGTAATTTATTGATAAAGTACATGTTAACACCTAGTGTATTTGAAATGATATGCCTATGCAGTTGATTATTTTTATAGCTCTTTCTTGACTGACGTGAAGTGTATGCATGAGAATTATGAGCGGACCCTAATTATTTATGAATTCACAAGGAGAGAATAAAATGAGTGATTTGTTGAAATGGAAAAAGGCTAGTCCAGTCTCTATTGAACACCATATCCAACCTTTTGTAGGGTTTCATCGATCCGTCAATGATGCATTGAATGATTTTTACAATTTGTTTGAGTCAACGGGATTAGAGAAAAATCGATTCGAAAAACTGAATTTGTTGCCCGCACTTGATATTGTGGAGGCCGATGATCATTACAATGTTGAAGCGGAAATGCCAGGTATGGGTGAAGATGATATTAAAGTCTGTATCGATGGAAATAGATTGACAATTCAAGGTGAAAAGTCTACTTCTAAAAAACACAAAGATAAAAAGTACGTTTCTCGCGAAATCAATTATGGTAAATATGAACGAACGGTTGTATTACCCTCCTCTGCAGATACGGATAAAGCCAGTGCTTCTTTCAAAAAAGGCATGTTATGGGTGACCATCCCCAAGAAAACGGAAAAGAAAAAATCGCCACGTGCTATTCATGTGAAGAAAGTTTAGGTGGAATGGGTATATTATCTGTATAGTCAAAGCAAAGGTATACACCAGCTTATTTTTTTCGAAACAATAAGGTGATATCAATGGGATCAAAGGCGTATTTTTTATTACAAAAATCACAAGTCACTTCAACCTGTCCTTTTTCTTTTAATAACGCTTGAATATCCTGTTCACCAAGAATAGACAATACTTGCTTCATTTTTTCAAGGTTGCAACGACACTTGAAATGAACTGGGCGAGCGGTATAAAGCCGTAATTCCGTCTCATGGTAAAGACGATGCAGGATGGTCTGATTATCAAGCGTTAGGAGCTCATGCTCACTGATAGTTTGACCCAACTGCACGGCATATTCCCAAAATTCTTCCCGTTGCTGGGTGTTTTGTCCGGGCATGAGTTGGATCAACATTCCTGCTGCAAGGTTCTCATTCACGGCTAGCCAAACTTGAGTGGCGACTTGCTCCGATTGAGCAAAATAATGCGCCAGATTTTCTCCCATCGAAGTAGAAAGAATCGGTACGACGCTTTGATAACTTTGTGTTTGATCATATTGATTGATGATGAGAACCATTTTCCCTTGTAAAAAAGCGCTGGCATAGTCGATGTTCGCTTCATCTTCCTGGTATTTGGCAAAAGCGCGAATGTTCAATTGGTTGTCACACTGAACGAGTAACAAAGGCAAGCGTTTGTCGCCATGAAATTGTAAACTGATTTCTCCGTCAAATTTGATACTACCCGCTAACATGGCACATGAGATCAATGCTTCCCCCAGTAATTTTTTTACAGTGGGAGGGTAGGGGTGTTGATGCATGATGGTTTTATAGGTCTCATCCAAGTGAGCAATTTCACCACGAATACTGGCATGTTCGAACATAAAACGTTGGAGGGTATCGGTTTCAGTCATTATGAATCATCATTTTTTAACAATCCCTGATTTTACCACAAAGTTGCTTGATTGTTTGTTAGACGTAATAATGCGGCATTTTAAGTCGAGAGCATGTATGTTAAACCCCCAACAAATGGCTGCAGTTAAATACATCGATGGACCATTGTTGGTTTTGGCAGGAGCTGGTAGTGGAAAAACCAGCGTTATCACCCAAAAAATCGCTTACCTGATTCAAGAATGCGGCTATGCGGCACACCAGGTGTTTGCAGTGACCTTTACCAATAAGGCGGCGAATGAAATGAGAACGCGTATTGCATCTGTATTGCCAGCCAAGGTACGCCGAGGATTAAAAATCGCAACCTTTCACACCTTGGGTTTAAGCATTTTGAAACGGAATGGTGATCGCTGTGGTTTAAATCGTGGATTTTCTATTTTTGATAGTGAGGATTGCCTGCAATTATTGCGTGGGCTGGTACCGCCCGCACGTGCGAATGAGCGTGATTATTTATATCAAATCCAACAAAAAATTTCGTATTGGAAAAATGAAATGATGGTGCCGAGCGAGGTTTTACAAGCCACGATCAATACCCCGGTAGCCATGGAGGCATTCACTATTTATCCGCGTTATCAACAATCGTTGCATACGTATAATGCCGTTGATTTTGATGATTTATTACGATTACCCGTCGGTATGCTGCGTCAAGGAGGGGATGTATTAGAGTATTGGCAAAACAAGATCCGTCATTTACTCATTGATGAATACCAAGATTCCAATGCGTGTCAGTATGCTTTGGTCAAGTTATTGGTCGGCAGCCGGGCTCAATTTACCGTGGTGGGTGATGATGACCAATCGATTTATGCATGGCGAGGAGCGAAACCTGAAAATTTAGTGCAATTAAACCAGGATTTTCCACGACTGAAAGTGATCAAATTAGAGCAAAACTACCGGTCTACTGGTCGTATTTTGCATGCTGCCAATCATTTAATTGCGCAAAACCCACATTTATTTACCAAGAAACTGTGGAGTGAACTCGGTTATGGTGATTTATTACGCGTATTGTGTTGCAAGGACGAAAACGATGAGGCGGAACAAATCGTGGCAGATATCATCAACCATGCCCTGCGATATCGCATGTCTTATGGCGATTTTGCAATATTGTATCGCGGTAACCATCAAGCCCGGGTATTTGAAAAAATATTACGCCACCATAGCATTCCTTATCGCATCAGTGGAGGCCAATCCTGGTTTGCTCGCACGGAAGTGCGAGACGTGTTTGCTTATCTCAAATTATTGTGTAATGAGGCGGATGATGCGGCATTTTTCAGGGTGATTAATACCCCTAAACGAGGGATTGGTGAAACCACTTTGAAAGCGTTGAGTCAATATGCACAAAGCCAGAGGCAAAGCTTATATGCTTGTTGTGATCATTTGGCGATGAGTGAGCTCTTGGGTAACAAGCAACGTGAAACCTTCTATGCCTTCAAACAATGGTTGCAAGGCATAAAACACCGTGTGAACCATGAGCCTATTGTCAGTGTTTTACGTGAGTTGATCGATGGTAGTGGTTATGAAGCACATGTTCATGAGCAATGTGATACGCCTGCTAAAGCTCAAAAAAGCATGGACAATGTGTGGGAATTGGTCGAGTGGGTGGGGAGAATGCATGAAAAAGAACTCGGGACTGAATTGTCTGATGTAATTAATAACCTGATCCTCATTGATATTCTTGAGCAGTCCGATGGGCAGGATGCTGAGACGTTACAGCTCATGACCTTGCATGCTTCAAAAGGCTTGGAGTTTCCTTTTGTGTATTTAGTCGGCATGGAAGAAGAATTGCTTCCGCATCGTGAGAGCATTGAAACCGATCAAATAGAAGAAGAGCGACGTTTGGCTTACGTGGGCATTACGCGTGCACAAAAAAGCGTGTGCTTCACCTTAGCGCGACATCGACGACGAGGGGGAGAAATTCAAGCGTGTTCTCCGAGCCGATTCTTGGAAGAATTGCCGCAAGAAAGCCTGGAGTGGTTCGGGCGAGGAGGGGAGCGTAATGAAGAGAAGTCTAAAGCGGTAGCGCGTTCGCATTTGGAAGGATTGAGGCGGTTATTGGAAGAGAATGAATCCGATTGAATTGAGGTTTACATTGAATGTACACTGTCACATTATTCTAGGGATAAGGAATCAGTTGTGTATTATTTTGTAACAGGCTGTGCCGGATTCATTGGAAGTAATTTGGTAGATCGATTACTCCAAAAAGGACATCAAGTCGTTGGGTATGATAATTTTTCAACAGGGTTGCATTCATTTTTACTAAATGCAAAAAAAACTGATCGATTTCGCCTAGCAGAGGGAGATTTGCTTGATCAATCAGCACTGATTGAATGCATGCAAGGATGTGATGTGGTTGTTCATTTAGCAGCAAATGCCGATGTTCGTTTTGGTTTAGAACATCCCGATAAAGATTTGCAACAAAATACCATTGCGACATTTAATGTTTTAGAGGCGATGCGGGTAAATAATATTAAACGCATTGCTTTTTCTTCAACGGGCTCCATTTACGGTGAGGCTAAAACAATACCTACACCAGAAAATGAATTTTTTCCTATTCAAACGTCATTGTATGGTGCTTCTAAATTGGCTTCAGAGGCACTCATTCAAGCCTATTCGGAAGGATTTGGCTTTCAAAGTTATATTTTTCGTTTTGTATCAATTTTGGGTGAGCGCTATACGCATGGGCATGTGTTTGATTTTTATAAGCAATTAGTGAGTCACCCTGATCGCTTATCCATTTTAGGCAATGGTCTTCAAAAGAAGTCATATTTGTATATCCAGGATTGCATTGATGCCATTTTATTTGCTATGGATAAAGCGTCTGAGAAAGTAAATATTTTTAATTTGGGCACCAACGAATATTGCCAGGTCAATGATTCAATTCAATGGATATGTGATTATTTAGGTTTAAATCCTAAGCGTGAATATTCAGGCGGGGAAAGGGGTTGGGTGGGAGATAATCCCTTTATATTCTTAGATTGTAGTCGTATCAATGCTTTGGGGTGGCAACCAAAATTAAATATCCATCAAGGCATTCTTCGCACATTGACTTTTTTACAGAATAATCATGACGTAATGGAGTCAAGACAATGAAAATTGCTACCTTGGGTTTATGGCATTTAGGTACGGTGGTTACTGCTTGTTTAGCCAGTGTTGGGATAGAAGTAATCGCCTATGATCGCGATAAAAAAATTATTGAGCAATTAAAGCAGAAAATCCTGCCTGTGAATGAACCAGGTCTTGCAGAACTTCTCTTTTCGCAACCAGTTAAATATTCAAGCGAGCCTCAACACTTGTCAAATGCTGACATGGTTTGGGTGACGTATGATACCCCTGTGGATGAGTTTGATGTAGCGGATGTCGCTTTTGTTGAAAATGAAATCAAACATGTGTTGCCTTTTCTCGAAAAAGGAACATTAATCCTGATTTCATCCCAAATTCCGGTAGGTACAACGGCTAAACTTCAGCAATTTGCTCATCAGCATTTTCCGGAGAAAGCGTTGTCTTTTGCTTATTCCCCAGAAAATTTACGCTTAGGAAAAGCCATACAAATTTTTATGCACCCCGAAAGAATTGTGGTAGGAGTTCAGAATGAAAATGATAAACAATGCTTAAACAAAATATTGAGTCAATTTTCAGATCATATTGTTTGGATGTCCTTAGAATCTGCTGAAATGACCAAACATGCATTGAATGCTTTTTTAGCTACGTCCGTTGTGTTTGCTAATGAACTGGCCACCTTATGTGAAAAAGTGGGTGCAGATGCACATGAAGTGGAAAAGGGGCTTAAAAGTGAACAACGTATTGGTCCCCATGCCTATTTAAAAGCAGGAAATGCGTTTGCTGGAGGAACGTTAGCCCGAGATGTGGTTTTCTTACAACAGATGGGAAAGGAGCACCAACAAACCGTTCCGTTATTTCATGCGGTTTTACAAAGCAATGACAATCATAAGCAATGGGCGATGTTGCGGCTTCGAGAGTTATTTGATTCATTGACTGACAAGCGAATTGCCTTGTTGGGACTAACCTACAAACCTGGCACGGATACACTTCGTCGTTCAAGTGCTATTGAATTGGCCTATTTTCTTAAATCACAAGGGGCATTAATAACAGCCTATGATCCCGCCGTGAAACAATTACCGGATGAATTGCAATTTATTCAGTTGAGATCATCTGTTTCTGAAGCATTAAATGATGCTGATGCTGCAATTGTAGCCACGGAATGGCCAGAATTTTCTTTATTAACAGCAGAGGATTTTGCTATTAATTCGCAGCGAGCTACTGTGTTTGATGCAAATGGTTTTCTGTCTGCACAGTTAGTCAATGATACTAGGATTCATTATTTTAGAGTAGGTAAATCCACATGAAATTAGAAGGACGTCGAGTCATTATTACTGGGGCTAGCCATGGTTTCGGTTTTGTTGTGGCACAAGAGTTTCTTAAGGCCGGTGCCGAGGTGGTTGTTTGTGGGCGACAGCAAGAAACGTTGGAGCAGGCGTTTGAAAAATGCCATGTACCGACTAATCATTTGCATTGCATCCAAGCCGATATCACCAAAAAAGAGGATATGAAATATTTGGTTGAGAGGGCCATCCAAATTATGGGTGGGTTGGATGTGGTTATCGCAAATGCTGGCATTTATGGGCCCAAAGGTTTATTGGAAGAGATTGATTGGGATGAATGGACGACAGCCATTGATATTAATTTGAAAGGGACTGTATTGACATGTAGAGCAGTATTGCCTCATTTTAAAAAACAAAATGCAGGTAAAATTATTGTATTATCCGGCGGAGGTGCCACCAAGCCCATGCCTTATCTTAGCGCATATGCGGCATCGAAAGCCGCGGTAGTGCGATTTGTAGAAACATTGGCTCAAGAAGTGAGTCCATTTCATATCGAGGTGAATTCAGTTGCGCCCGGCGCTTTAAATACGCGACTTCTCGATGAAGTATTGGATGCGGGACCTGAAAAAGTAGGCCAACTTTTTTATCAACAATCCCTTGAACAAAAGAGTCGTGGTGGTACTCCCTTAGCGTTAGGTGCCGCTTTATGTGTTTATCTCGCATCCTTAGAAAGTGATGGCATTACCGGTAAACTTATAAGTGCCGTCTGGGATCCCTGGAAGCACTTTGAGAAAGTGAAAAATCAATTAAAAGCGTCTGATATTTATACCCTAAGACGAATAGTTCCTGAAGATAGGCAACAAAATTGGAGTGAATTGTGCTCAGAGTAGGCATCATTGGTTGTGGATTAATAGGTCACAAGCGGGCTAATGCATTATCCGGAGTTGAGCTATTTGGATGTGCCGATCAAGATATGATCAAAGCAGAGCAATTCGCAGCGCACTTTTCTATCCAATGTTATCAGGATTGGCAGACCATGTTGGAAGATAGCAAGATTGATATTGTTATTATCGCTACACCCCATCATGTTTTAGCTCAAATTACCTTAGCTGCAATTCAAGCGAATAAGCATATATTGGTGGAGAAACCTGCTGCGCGAAATCCTCAAGAATTAGAGCCTCTCCTAATCGCCATTGAACGTTCATCCGTATGCATCCGTGTTGGCTTTAATCATCGATATCATCGGGCTTTTCAAAGGGCAAAACAATTGGTGGATGATAATGCACTGGGTGAATTGATGTATATTCGTGCAAGATATGGGCATGGAGGACGAAAAGGATATGAAAAGGAGTGGCGCGCTGATCCAGCGATTTCTGGAGGCGGAGAATTAATTGATCAAGGGGTGCATTTGATAGATTTGGCAGGGTGGTTTTTAGGCGAGTTTGTCAGTATATCTGGTTTTACACATACCTATTTTTGGGACATGCCTGTAGAAGACAATGGTTTTATGCTTTTAAAAACGGCCAGTCAACAAGTGGCTTTTTTGCATGCGAGTTGTACTGAATGGAAAAATCTGTTCAACATGGAAATCTATGGACAGGAGGGAAAACTCGTGATCGATGGATTGGGGGGAAGTTATGGGGTTGAAAAACTAACCCATTATAAAATGCTGCCAGAAATGGGGCCGCCTGAGACCGTCACATGGGAATATCCAATGGCGGATAACTCTTGGGAAATGGAGTTCAAATCATTCCTTCACGATATACAAAACGGAGTTACGCCAGAACCGGGGATCAAAGAAGCTTACCAGGCATTAAAGGTGGTAGAGACACTTTATAATTTAGATTAAAAATAAGAAAGCATGGAGCAAGAGTTATGATTGTTACACGTAGTCCTTTGCGTATTTCGTTGGGAGGTGGTGGTACCGATTTGCCGTCTTACTACTGTCACCACGAAGGTTTTTTAATCGCGGGGGCGATTGATAAATATGTTTACATTACGCTACACCAAACGTTTGTTGAAGAGTTAATTATCAAATACTCTAAACTCGAGCGTGTAAAATCAATTGATGAGGTTCAACACCCTATTATTAAGGAAGCGTTGAAGTTTGTTGGAATTGAGGCACCTCATTTAGAGATTACGAGCATGGCGGATATCCCAGCGGGAACGGGTTTGGGATCTTCCGGTAGTTTTACCACAGCACTCTTAAAATCATTGCATGCCCTCAAAAAAAATTTAGTTCATCCTCAGGAATTGGCTGAACAAGCCTGTCATATTGAATTGGATGTATTAAACGAGCCCATTGGTAAACAAGATCAGTATATTGCAGCGTATGGCGGGTTAACTTGTTTTCGTTTTTTAGCCAATGGGCAAGTAGAAGCATGGCCTCTCAAAGTGGATACGGAGACCCTTTACAATTTAGAAGATAATTTATTGCTATTTTTTACCGGATATTCGCGATCTGCCTCCCATATTTTGCAAGAGCAAGATACTAAAAGTAGACAACAAGATTCTGAAATGATAACGAATTTGCATTTTGTAAAAGACTTGGGTTTGAAAAGCAAAGAGGCATTAGAAACAGGAAATTTGCACGCATTTGCTGAGTTAATGAATGTGCATTGGGATTATAAAAAACAGCGATCAGCAAACATGAGTAATACTCAGATCGATGATTGGTATCAATTAGCACTTAAAAATGGAGCGCTTGGTGGTAAAACAGTAGGTGCAGGTGGCGGTGGTTTTTTGATGTTTTATGCGGAAGATAAAATAAAGTTGCGCCATGTGATGCGAGAAGCAGGGCTCATCGAGGTTCGCTTTCGCTTTGATTTTCATGGGACACAAGTGATTGCTCAATCATGACAAGCGCATTTCCTGTCGCAATTTTAGCCGGGGGATTAGCAACGCGATTGCGCCCTTTAACAAAAACCATTCCTAAAGCGCTTTTGGACATTCAAGGATATCCCTTTATATATCATCAGTTGCATTTGTTAAAGAAACAAGGCATTGATAACGTCGTGATGTGTATCAATTATTTAGGTGAGCAAGTTGAGGGCTATGTAGGAAATGGTGAACGCTTTGGACTCAAAGTCCAGTATGTTTATGATGGTGAAACTCAACTAGGCACCGCAGGTGCGTTGAAAAAAGCGTTGCCTCTTTTGGGGGAGAATTTTTTTGTTTTGTATGGTGATTCCTATCTCCCTTGTAATTTTCCAGCAGTGCAACGTGCTTATCAACAAAGCCAGAAAAAAGCATTGATGACCATTTATCCGAACCAAAATGCTTGGGATGCCAGTAATGTAGAGTATCGTGCTGGCTCAATCATTACCTATGATAAAAAAAATAGAACTTCATCCATGCATTACATTGACTATGGCTTAGGGGTATTTAGTCATTCTGCATTTTCTCATGTATTCGATAATCAAGCGTTTGATTTAGCTATCTTGTACCAATGGTTATTAAAAGCGCAACAATTAGCGGCTTATGTTGTCCCTGAGCGTTTTTATGAGGTAGGTTCATTGGCGGGAATAGAGGAATTTTCAAATTATATTTTAGGGGAAGCGATTCAATGACATTTACTGAAACTTACTTATCAGAATCTAAACAAGTGATTGACCAATTAGATGTGTCGATGATTGATAAAGCCGTGGGATTAATTGTCACAACACGAAAAAATAGAGGCCGATTGTTTATTCTCGGTGTGGGTGGTAGTGCTGCCAATGCATCCCATGCGGTGAATGATTTTCGTAAGATTGTAGGTATTGAAGCCTATGCGCCTACAGATAATGTATCAGAACTGACGGCCAGAACCAATGATGAAGGATGGTCAACCGTATTTTCTGAATGGTTAGCCGTCAGCCATTTATGTGACAATGATTTGGTATTTGTATTATCCGTGGGTGGGGGCAATTTAGAAAAAAATGTGAGTCCTAATCTTGTTGCGGCATTGCAATATGCTAAAGAAGTGGGTGCGCGTATTATAGGTATTGTTTCGCGCGATGGGGGATATACAGCTCAAGTCGCAGATGCTTGTGTTTTAATTCCTGTGGTCAATGCGGATATGACTACACCGCACGCAGAGGCTTTTCAGGGGATTGTTTGGCATTTGATGGTTTCCCATCCGCTTTTAAAGAAAGCTCAAACCAAATGGGAGTCTGTTCGGTGAAACGAGCGGTTTTTTTGGATCGGGATGGTGTATTAAATCAGGCAATCATTAGAGATAATAAGCCTTATGCGCCCATAACCATACAAGAACTTATCATAAATCCCGAGGCATACAGTGCATTAAGTAAGTTAAAAAAGCTTGGGTTTTTATTGATAGGTGTGACTAATCAACCGGATGTGCCTCGTGGAAAGGCTCAGCGACAAGACGTGGAATTGATCAATCAGACATTGTTACAAGCGTTACCCCTTGATGCGATTCACGTCTGTTATCACGATGATGAAGATGATTGCGCTTGTCGAAAACCGAAACCAGGATTAATTCACCAAGCGGCACATGACTATTCGATAGATCTTTCATCGAGTTTTATGATCGGGGATCGATGGAAGGATATAGAGGCGGGAAAGGCCGCGTGTTGCCAAAGCATCTGGTTAAAAAATAATTATGCTGAGCCTCAACCAAAAACCATGGATTTTACTGCGGAAGGTTTGATGAATGCAGTGGAATGGATAATAAACAAAGAATAAAAAATCAGGAGTTAACGATGAAAGCAGCCAGTGAATTAAAAACCAAAATCTTTGCGGATGGTGCAGACTTGCACGGTATTTTAGAGATGTACAAAAACCCTGTTGTTAAAGGATTTACAACGAATCCTACCTTAATGCGCAAAGCAGGGATCGATAATTATGAAGCATTTGCCAAAACCGTTTTAAATACAGTGACTGATCGTCCGATTTCATTTGAAGTATTTTCAGATGATTTCTTTGAAATGAAGCAACAAGCATTAAAAATAGCAAGTTGGGGAAAAAATGTTTATGTAAAAATTCCTGTTTCTAATACGAAAGGGTTTCCTTCTTATGGATTAATTAAAGAACTGGCAAATTTAGGTGTTAAGCAAAATGTAACGGCATTGATGACTCTGGAGCAAGTTCATCATGTTACCAGTGCATTAGCGGAGGGTCCTGACGCTTGTGTTTCCGTGTTTGCTGGTCGAATAGCAGATACTGGTCGGGATCCGATCCCTTTGATGTCTGCTGCTATGGAATTATTAAGGCCCTATCCGCAATTAGAATTAATCTGGGCAAGCCCAAGAGAATTGCTAAATGTTGTTCAAGCAAATCAAATTGGATGTCACATTATTACGGTAACGAATGATTTGCTCAAAAAGTTAAATACGTTGAATAAAGATTTATTAGAGTTCTCACTTGATACAGTACAGATGTTTTATAGAGATGCACAGGCGGCTGGATTTAGATTGGATGTCGATTTAAAAGCGATGGTTGGATGATTTACAATTAATACAAGCTTGTACTCAATGATTTAAGTTAACTGAATGCCAGGTAAGCTACACGGGGGACAACCTAGAACATTCTTAAGCAAAAAAAATACTAAATCTAAAAGGTCAAGCTATACAAGTCCACTAGTGAAGCTAGTGGTTTACCTGTCATTGAATTAGAAGGACTGTATTGAATATGGAAACCATTGAAAAAGTCAAAGATTATTGGAATGCTAGGCCATGTAATATTAAGCATAGTAAGGCAGAAATAGGCAGTAAGCAGTTTTTTGATGAAATTGAGCAAAGAAAATATTTTGTGGAAAGACATATTCCTTATTTTGCCGAGTTTAATGAGTGGAGAGGAAAAAGAGTTTTAGAAATAGGCTGTGGCATTGGCACAGATTCTATTAATTTTGTGAGAAGTGGTGCTGACCTTGTTGTTATTGAGCTTTCCGATGAAAGTTTAAAAATAGTTAAAAAAAGATTTGATCTTTTTGGATTAAAAGCAAAATTATATAATGGGGATGCAGAGGATCTAGCAACTATTCTTCAGCAAGAAGAAAAATTTGATTTAGTTTATTCTTTTGGTGTGATCCATCATTCACCGCATCCTGAAAAAATACTGCATGAAATTATGAAAATTATTAAGCCAGGTGGTGAGCTACGTATGATGCTTTACTCAAAATTCAGCACTAAAAACCTTATGATTATGTTAGGATTAGCTCAGCCAGAGGCTCAATCAGGTTGTCCTATTGCTTATAAGTATACAAAAAATGAAGTTAAAAAATTAATTGGTCCACGCTTTGAGATTTTTTCGATTGCAAAGAATCACATTTTTCCGTATCGTATAAGCGACTATGTTCAGTATCGTTATGTTAAAAAATTTCCCTGGAATATTATGCCAAGGTTCTTATTTTCTAAGTTAGAGAAAGTGCTTGGGTGGCATTTATTAATTAAGGCTAAGTTTATCCAGTAGTCTATTTTGTAGAAATAGGACATATGTGCAATGGAAATGCTAATCTATGCTTTTTTAGTTAGTCTGCTTAGTTCCGGTTTGATTGTTCTTTCTAGTACTTTCCATGGCCATTTTACTAACGATCTTGATTTTCACTCGGTACAGAAATTTCATGTACAGCCTGTCCCTCGAGTTGGTGGGCTAGCTTTACTAGCAGCGCTTTTTATTGTATGGCTGCTCCGTGACCAGAAAATGCCCCAAGATTCTATTGTAGAATTGGGTTGGTTGTTACCGGCTGGTCTGCCCATAATTTTTGTAGGATTATTAGAGGATGTTACAAAAAAGATTCCTGCAAGACTGCGACTATATGTTTCTTTATTATCTGCTGCGTTGGTATATTTTTTTGTAAATATTTATTTTGCCAGAATAGACTGTGCATTATTGGATAATATGATAGTTGCTTTACCTGTAGTTTCCTTTGTAATGACGCTGTTAGTTATTGCAGGTACAATTCATGCAATGAATATGATTGATGGATTTAATGGATTGATGTTGGGTGTTAGTTTGACTATGTTTGCTGGAATTGCATTAGTTAGTCATGCGGTAGATGATACATTGGTACTCGATATTGCCCTCATTTGTATCGGTGCAATAGCGGGATTGTTTGTGGTTAATTTTCCGCTGGGTAAAATTTTTGCTGGTGATGGGGGTGCGTATTTAATTGGATTTTTGCTTAGTACTACTGTCCTTATGTTGGTTCAGCGAAACAAAGAAGTATCCGCTTGGTTTCCTTGTTTATTAATCAGTTATCCTCTTTTTGAAACATTATTTTCTATTTACAGAAAAGTTTTTTTAAGAAAAATACCAGCCATGAGGCCGGATGGTTTGCATTTTCATATGCTAGTTTACAAAAGAATTACTCGCCATCAGCAATGGATGAGAAAATGGATGAATAACTCAATGACATCGCCCTATCTATGGTTGTTGGCATTGATAGGAATTGTCCCCGCAATTTTGTTTTGGAATAATACGATATTGATTTCCCTTTCCTGCGCCTTCTTTTTTGTTTTTTATTTAATCATTTATTGGTACTTGGTCTTTTTTAAAGATCAACTATTTTTCTTGCGATTTTTGAAATTTTTCAACATAAACAAAAAAGAAGTAATCGAGGAGTCAATATGAAAAGGGCATTGGTTTGTGGGGCAGGTGGATTTATTGGTAGCCATTTAATAAAAGCACTTAAATTCGAAGGATTTTGGATTAGAGGAGTTGATTTAAAACAACCCGAATTTTCTAAAACCCTTGCTGATGAATTTATTATGGGTGATTTGAGAGATCATGCATTTTGCCAGGAGATTGTTGATCTACCATTCGATGAAATCTATCAACTTGCTGCTGATATGGGAGGAGCTGGATTTATTTTTACCGGTGAAAATGATGCAGATATAATGCATAATTCGGCAACTATTAATTTGAATATATTAGATGTGTGTCGTGGAAAAAATATTGGGAAAATATTTTACTCATCATCGGCCTGCATGTATCCAGAGCATAACCAGCTTGATCCTAATAATCCAAAATGCAGCGAGGACTCGGCATATCCTGCGGCGCCAGATAGTGAATATGGTTGGGAGAAACTATTTAGTGAACGTTTGTTCCAAGCTTATGCCAGAAACTATAAATTAGAAGTGAGGCTAGCTCGTTACCATAATATTTTTGGACCTGAAGGGACTTGGGTTGGTGGTAGAGAAAAAGCGCCAGCTGCATTATGTAGAAAAGTAGCTGAGGCGAAAGACGGTGGATACATTGAAGTGTGGGGTGATGGTAAACAGACGCGATCATTTTTATTTATAGATGAGTGTATTGAAGGGACCAAAAGATTGACTCGATCGAATTTTTCTGGGCCGGTTAATATTGGATCTGAAGAAATGGTGACAATTAATGAATTAGCTCAAATCATAATTGACCTATCAGGTAAACAGCTAGCAATCAAACACATAGAAGGACCTGAAGGTGTCCGTGGTAGAAATTCAGATAATCGGCTTATCAATGAAAAATTAAACTGGAAGCCTGCGTTGATGCTTCGTGAAGGATTAGCTCAAACCTATTGTTGGATTGAGGAGCAGGTGCTTAAAGTGAAAGAAAGAAATAAAGACGTGGTATCTGCTTGATGAAGATGGCATTGTTGCAATTAAATTATACTGTTGGTGATCTTGATTATAATGCGGATAAAATTATTCATACGGTCAAGTCATTGACAGGACAAGTGGATCTTTGTGTAACTTCGGAGTTAGCTTTACTCGGTTATCCCCCTAAAGATTTATTGTTGTATGAAAATGTTGCTGTGGATTCAGTAAATAAGCTCCAATACATTGCGAGTGCTTTGAAAGAGGCACCTGCCTTGATAGTGGGCAGTGTCGTCCTTAATACAAGTGGTGTAGGGAGGCCGTTATATAATGCTGCTGTGTTTATTGAGGATGGTTTAATTAAGCAGTATTTTTATAAAACATTAATTCCAACCTATGACGTGTTTGATGAGGATCGTTATTTTGAGTCAGGCCGAGAGCTTAACATTCTCCAATTTAAAGGAAAAAAGCTCGGAATTACGATTTGCGAAGATATTTGGAATAAAGATGATTTATGGCGATTTCCTCGTTATGCGGCAAACCCCATTGAAACCTTAACTGCATTAAATGTGGACGTAATTATTAATTTGTCTGCTTCGCCTTATGCAATGGGGAAGCAGGCTTCTGTACGTGAGCCTTTAATGCAATTCTGGGCAAAAAAATACAAAATCCCTTTTTTTTATGTGAATCAATTAGGTAGTAATGACGAGTTGATCTTTGATGGGGGCAGTTGTCATATTGATGCAGAGGGAAATCTTGTTGATAAAGCGAAAATGTTTCAAGAAGAGGTTCTGCTTGTTGATAGTACTGGCAAAGGAATTCGTCGTGTGTCTAGTAACTTACCTCGTCCCACTGTTGAAGAAGAAATATTCAAGGCACTTGTTTGCGGTACTCGAGATTATGTAGCAAAGTGTGGTTTTAAAAAGGCATTGTTAGGTCTTTCTGGTGGGATTGACTCAGCATTAACTTTGGTCATTACTGTTCATGCCTTAGGTGCAGAAAATGTGCTAGGTGTGTTAATGCCGTCAATATATTCTAGTCAAGGAAGCATTGATGATGCGCTGGATCTAGCCAAAAACTTGAGCGTTAAAACCTGCACCCTGCCTATTACCGACGTGCTTAAATGTTATGATGATAGTTTGCGTGAGGTGTTCAGTGGTTACCAGCAAGACATCACAGAGGAAAATTTACAGTCACGGATCCGTGGTGACTTATTAATGGCGTTGTCTAATAAATTAAATGCTATTTTATTAACAACAGGTAATAAATCAGAGCTCTCTGTTGGTTATTGTACTATTTATGGTGATATGTGTGGCGGGCTTGCAGTTATTTCGGATGTTTATAAAACAATGGTCTATCGAATTTCAAAATGGATTAATTATTCTAATGGACAACCTATTATTCCCGAATCAACAATTACTAAAGCACCATCTGCGGAATTAAAACCCAATCAAGTTGATCAAGACAGTTTGCCACCGTATGAAATATTAGATGAGATTCTGTATCAGTTCATCGAGCGTCATCAGTCAGCAACTGAAATTATTAATCTGGGTTTGGATCAAGAAACTGTGATACATGTTTTAAGTTTGGTATCCAAAGCTGAGTTCAAGAGACGACAAGCAGCGCCGGGTCTTAAAATTTCTAGCCGTGCTTATGGTGCAGGATGGCGAATGCCTATTGCTGCTAAGTATAACTATTGGCGAGAATCAAATAAAAAAATGGAAGATGAGGTAGTACTGTTATGAAAATATCGGTTATTGGGTTAGGGAAGTTGGGTGCATGCACGGCTGTTTGTTTTTCAGCAAAAGGGTATGAGGTGATAGGTGTTGATATTAATGCTGATTTGGTTGCGGCAATCAACCAGGGTATCGCTCCCTTTTATGAACCGAGACTACAAGAATTAATTGATCGATCAAAAGACCGGTTTTGTGCTACAGAAGATTTTACTGTAGCCATTGAGCAATCCAATATAACATTTCTAATTGTTCCCACTCCCAGTCGTCCTGATGGACATTTTTCGGATCAATACCTTCAAGATGCACTAAGACTACTTTCTGAAGCATTGCGAAATAAAAAAGAGTTCCATACCTTTGTTATTACTTCAACCGTTTCACCGGGGACAATTAATAAAAAATTAGTGCCCCTGATTGAAAAGTATTCGAAAAAAACACTGAATAAAGAATTTGGTATTGCTTATAACCCGGAATTTATTGCTTTAGGTAGTGTGATTACCGACTTTCTCAACCCAGATCTGGTATTGATCGGTGAGAGTTGTCTACAGGTGGGTGATCAATTAGAAGCCATGTATAAACGAGTGTGTGAAACAGATCCTTATGTTGCTCGCATGTCAATTAACAGCGCTGAGATAGCCAAGATCAGTATTAATTCATATGTCACTACCAAAATTAGTTTTGCAAATACGTTGGCGAGTTTGTGTGAGGAAATAGAAGATGCTGACGTAGATGATATTACCGCTGCATTAGGTGCGGATAAGCGTATTTCTCCTTATTATTTAAAAGGTGGACTCGGTTTTGGTGGCCCTTGTTTCCCTCGCGATAATCGAGCCTTTGCGGCATTTGCGGCGGATCTAGGTATTGATGCAAAACTAGCAAAAGCTACTGATGGTATTAATCAATTTCAAAATGATCGATTATGTCAGCACATTAATCAAATTTGTGTAAAAAAAGGGGTTAATAAGGTAGCGATCCTCGGGCTTTCCTATAAATCGTGTACGCCGGTTATTGAGGAGTCGGCAGCCATTAAAATTATTAAGAGCTTATTGCATAAAAATATTGAACTTACTGTGTATGATCCTCTTGCTATGGAGAGTGCTAAGAAGATGTTTGCAGAGACAATAAATTATGCTGATTCCATCAAAAGTTGCTTGGCAGCCGCCACAGTTTGCCTTGTAATGACTGCTGACTCAGCATGGTTAGAAATAGAGGAAACTCATTTTGTGCATCAACTAACAACACTTGTGGATTGTTGGAGACTATTTGAGAGACATCAATTTGGCAAAGTAGCAGAAATTATTCGACTTGGTGAATATAATGTTGCATGGTTGGAAGGACATGGAATAAAAAATTTAGCTTTTAGTGAAGGTATAGTATGAAATATTTAGTGTTAGGATCAGCAGGGCAAGTGGGTGCGGCGTTAACAGGTTTTTTGAAAAAAGCGGGGCATGAGGTTTTAGAGTTTGATAGTGCGAGGTACTCTGAAGAAGATTTACGAATTACAAATAACCCAATTTTAATTGAGCGAATGGAACAGTCTGATTTTGTTTTTTTTCTCGCGTTTGATGTAGGTGGATCACGTTATTTAAAGCGGTATCAGCACACATTTGAATTTGTTTCAAACAATATTAAGCTCATGCAGAATACGTTTGAGCTATTAAAACAAATGGACAAACCCTTTATTTTTGCCTCGAGCCAAATGTCTAATATGAGTCATTCTCCCTATGGACAATTAAAGGCATTAGGGGAAATTTATACCAAGCAACTTAACGGGCTGGTTGTGAAATTTTGGAATGTTTATGGGGTTGAGCATGATCTTGAGAAATCGCATGTCATTACCGATTTTCTATTAAAGGCTAAACAAAAAAAAATTATTGATATGATGACCGATGGATCGGAGCAAAGACAATTTTTATTTGCGGATGATTGCAGTGAGTGTTTAGTTGAGTTATCAAAAAATTATAATAACCTTCCTCGGACTGAAGAGTTACACCTCACTAACTTTAAGTGGTATACGATTAGGGATGTTGCTGAAATTATTGTAACTCTTTATCCGGGCACCCAAATTCAGCCTGCATTAACAGTAGATGAAGTGCAGAAAGATAAGCGTAACGAGCCAAACCCATTTATTCTTAACTATTGGCAACCAAAAACTGAATTGCATGAAGGAATTCAATTAGTTAATGACTTGATGATGGTCTAGTTTATGAAGATTTTATTCATTCAACCCACAGGTGACAAACGCGGTCATTATGGGTGTTGGACTAGTAAGTTGTGTCAGGCAATTGCGAAACGAGGTGATGAGCTTTATTTGTTTACCAATAAAATTTATCCTGAGAAATTTTTAAACGAGTTGCCCCAGTTTAAAATTATTGAATTAGCTAATGGAAAATATTGTTTTGATCGATATAATCAAGCGATGGAGAATAAATCGCTTCTTTATTGGTACGGTTATTTTAGGACAACTTATCTTATTGTCAAATACGCGTTGAAGCTGTGTCAGTTTGGGAAATTTGATGTGGTATTCATAACCGATGCGGAATATTTGACAGCAACTTTATTGCTTAAATGGTATAAACGCTATTTACCCCCCGTAATTTGGCATGTGCAAGCGGCTAATTTTAGTCACGATTCTTATTGTGGGTCGTTTTTAAAAAAATCTTATAAATTATTTCAACGGGCAATATTTAAAAGCACTCTGAATCGTGAGGTCAATGCTTTCGCAGTGTTAGGAGAGTTTCATAAGCAGGAGTTAAGAGAGCAATTAAATCTAGGCGAAGAGTTTTCTATTGAAGTGATCTGTGATGGTGCTGATGTTCCTGATGCTTACTTTGATAAGGCAGATTGTCTAAAAAATATAGGGATAGACTATACCGGTACCGTTTTCTTATTTTTAGGCATGCTCAGGAAAGATAAAGGGATTGAATATCTCATCGAAGCGGCTTCACAGCTGAAGGAGTATGATTGTAAGGTCATTATTGCAGGTGCATCGGTTGATTGGACACTAGAAGAATTAAAGGCACTTGTTAAGCGGTATGATGTGGCTAATCATGTGGAGCTTCGTGTGGGTTATGTACCAGACCATCAAATTTCATCTTATTATTATGCGAGTGATGTGATTATATTTCCTTATGATAAAAATTATACAGGTGGATGCGGTCCTCTTACTAAAGGGGCGAGTACACATGGAAAGCCGGTGATTGTGACTGATGTAGCGGATATTGGTCGTATGGTGCGGCAATATTCGAATGGATTAATTGCTGAGCCTTGTCATGCCGAATCACTTGCGGCACAGATGATATCTTTTATTAATCTTTCACTGGAAGATCGCCAAATCTTGGCAAAAAATGCACAAAATTTGGCAAAAAAACATTCATGGGGACAAGTAGCAACACAATTAGTGCAGTTTCTTGGTGGTGTATCAGAAAATGCAAATGTTAAATAGTGTTAAGGCATTGATTTATAACCCTATTCATGGGACTTTAACCTCTTTCTATAGTCAATTAGTAGCCAATAAAGAAGTTCTACGAAACCTATTAAAAAACTCAGTGTGGCTGGCAGTGGCTCAAGGATTAAATGGAATAGCGAATTTTTTTATAGTAGTTTATATGGCCCGAGTGTTTGGGCCGATCGAATACGGAAAATTTGTCTATGCGTTTTCCTTGGTGATGTTATTTTCCATTTTGTTTGATTTTGGCCTCACCATGGCTGTCACACGAGAATTTGCTAGGGATCCTTTGCAAGAAAAATATTTTCAATCACTATTTTTCTTAAAATTTTTGATTGGTATTTTTGCAGTAGTCCTTGTTTTTGGTGTTTCTTGTTTTATCACCCACGATCTTGCCGGGCGGCAAATGATAATGATGCTTGGTTTATATCAGTTGTTTTTTCAATCACTCAATCTTTTTTATGCGGTATTTCGAGCAAGACAGCGCATGGAGTTTGAAGCAATCATTCGACTCATTCAAATTGTCAGTTTAATTGCTTGTATTGTATTCATGAGTTATTTTAAACACTCGGTGTTGGCAGTTTCGGTTGCTTATGCTTTTTCGAGTTTTAGCGTGTTGCTCATCACACTCATTTTCTTCAGTGTGTTGTCCTCTCAGGCACTATTGCAATTTAAATTTAAAATAAATTTTGTTGTATGCAAACAATTTTTATTAGTCGGATTGTATTTAGCTCTTTCGCAAGGTGTCGGGGATATCATGATCAATACCGATTCATTCTTATTGGGTTATTGGGGAATGTTAGAAGGTGCGGGACTTTACTATGCTGTGAGTAAGATCAATGCGATGGTACTTTTCCTTATGAGTATTATTTCAGCAGCGTTGTTTCCTATTTTGGTTAAGGCGCTAGTTGTTTCCCAGCAAGAGTTTTTAAGGCTTTGGGCTACTTGGATGAGGCACACTGTTTTTTTTGCGGTCATGATCGCATTTTTGATCATAGCGTGTTCACAGGATATCATTAAGATTCTATATACCGCCAAATATATGCAAGCCTCAATCACATTGAAAATTTTAATGGTGATGGCAATTATTGCATATATTAATAATCTTTATTTCCAAGCATTATTGATCTTTAATCAACAAAAGATCCTGCTTTATGCCATCGTGTGCGGCAGTGTATTGAATGTCATATTAAATATATTTTTAATACCTAAATTAGGTATAGAAGGATCGGCCATTGCAACAGTGATGGGGCAATTTGCCAATGGGTTATATTTGTTTATCGCCTCAAAAAAGACCTGTATTAATTCTCTTCATAAAAATTTCCTGAGCACATTGTCATTAGCTATCATTGCTGGCATAGTTATGTGGCTTGCAGTGTCGATTAGTCAATTACCACTGTTTATTTCGGCATTGGGAGGCGCTTTATTGTATTCAACTGCCTATTTTTTGCTAAAAAATGGAGTATGGCAAGTCATGAGGAGAGGAATAAGTTATGCCAGTCGTTAGCGCCATTATTACTACATTTAATCGAGCAAACTATTTAGAGACCGCAATTTGCAGCGTTTTGAAGCAAGATTTTAATGATTTTGAGTTAATTATTTTAGATAATAGCTCAACTGATAATACAGAGTCTATTATTGCTGGTTTTGTTGACCCGCGTATTCGAACGATTAAACATCCTCACTTAACTATTTCTCAAACAAGAAATCTGGGAGTCAAAGAAGCCAAAGGCAATTTTATTGCTTTTTTAGATGATGATGATGAGTGGTTGCCGAATAAATTAAGCAGTGAATTATCTTTGTTTGAAAAAATGACAGAAGATGTTGCACTAGTTTATGGTGGATTTGTGCGTATTGATACGGAAGGTAAGCAGTTTTATACGCATACGCCTATTTTACAGGGCAAAGTTCTAAAAGAATTATTATCACTTAAAGATGATTTTACTGGTTCGGCCTCCAATCCTATGATAAGAAAATCTGCTATCGTGGCTCTTGGCGGTTTTGATGAGTCTGTTAATACAGGTGAAGATTGGGAGTTTTATTTGCGTTTGGCGGAGTACTACCAAATTCGGTTTGTTCCTGAAGAGGTTGTTGCAATTCGACATCATTTTGGTGTTCGATTAGGTGACAGGTTGAGAGATTATATTGATCTTGAAGAAAAAGTTATGCAGCGATTCGCCGCTATCTTTGATGCGGATAACAAATTAAAAAGTTTTTATCTGCAACGAATCGGTGGCAAATATTTGAGACTAGGTGAGACCTACAACGGTAGAAAATATATAAGACGTGCGATACGTTGTTTTCCCTCTAATCGCATCGCATATATTCAGCTTCTTCTGTCTTTCTTCAAAAAAAATACATACAGTGCCATTCATCGGATTTATTTAAATCAAAAGCGTTCAATTAAAGTGTAAAGGAAAAAATCTACTATGGAATGTGTTGTTTGCCAATCTCCATCAAAAATTTTGTATTCAAATCTTTCTGATAGAGTACATACTGATGTTATAGGGACGTATACTTTAAGACAATGTCCTACCTGTGATTTATTGTTTATTAATCCTCCCCCTCCTCCAGAAAAATTAATACAGCATTATCCTGAAAACTATCATGTTTATGAAAGAAAACTGATTAAATTATCCACGCGACAAGAGTGGATTACAAAATTGGTTGCTAAACACTATTTGGGATATGGCAGATCTAATTTTTTTATGAGAATACTGCTAACGCCTTTTTATTATAAATTGATGCATCTGCCCCAGCGAGTAGAGCGTGGTAAGATTTTGGATGTAGGTTGTGGTACAGGAACTCGTTTGCCTATGTTTAAATTATTAGGTTGGCAGTCTGAAGGTATTGAGATGAGTCAACAAGCCGCTAATATTGCTAATGAGTCAGGTTTTAAAGTGCAATGTGGTTCGCTTGAGAATATAAATGCACCGGAAAATTGGTATGATGTTGTGTATTTGAATAATGTATTTGAACATTTTGTGGATCCTGTTGATGCTTTAAAAAAAATAAGAAGAATTTTAAAGCCAAACGGCCAATTAGCACTAGTTGTTCCTAATAAAAACAGTTTGGGTTTTAAGTTATTTAGGCAACATTGGTTTGCTCTTGAAGTCCCGCGGCACTTATTCACATTTAATCGATATAACATTACAAAATTGCTAGTAAAGCGGGGTTTCATTATAACAAAAACTCGTTATTGCTATAATTTTGGTAGTTTTTCCTCCAGTCTTGCTAATTATTTTAATAAACCAATAGAAAATTTTGCCTTTATTGATCGGTTGACTTGGTTAATGGCTTTTATATTGGATCCCGTAATGAATGTGTTAGGTATTGGCGATTGGATGGTTGTGCATGCGAGGCGGGAAGCTGGAATAGATGATTAGAATCAATAAGGATGAGGGTAGTTAAATTTAATGGGAATTTTAAGGTTATTACTCGCATTGTCTGTTTTATTTGCGCATGCTGGTGTTTTTCCCTTATCGGACAATACGTTTGCTGATGGTCTCGTTGCAGTAGAGTGTTTTTTTCTCATCAGTGGTTTCTATATGGCGTTGATTCTTAATGAGAGATATATCTCTCTGAAAGATTTTTATGTTAATCGATTTCTACGTATCTTCCCCATTTATTGGTTAATCCTATGCGTAGTAATTATACTTACTCTCATAAATGGAAAACCGCTATTTATATCTCAATTTTTAAATGATATTAATATAAGTTGGTTTTCAAAGTTACTAGCTATTTTTTCAAATTTACTCATAATGGGCTCAGACCTACCTTTATATTTTGCAACATTAACAAAAGCATCTAATTCAATTAGTCTCAATTCTGAGGCAGTATTAAATAGATTATTTTACTTATTGATTGTTCCTGCCTCATGGAGTCTTCCTTTAGAGTTATCTTATTACTTGATTGCACCATTTCTAGTGAAAAGTCCTATGAGACTTTTAATGTTAATTTTTTTATCATTAATTTGCCGGTATTACATATACAAGTACATAGGTTCAACAGATCCTTGGAATTATCGCTTTTTTCCATCAGAGCTGCTTTTTTTTGGCTTAGGCTCATTTTGCTATCATATCTACATTAAGATAAAAAAATATTCATTTTCTGAGGATATAGGATTTATATTTTTTGTAATTATATTTTTTTATCTAACAAATTTAAACCGTATTCCTTCTATTATGCCTAACACCGTGCTTTTTAGAGGGGAGTTTATTCAGTTCTTTTTATGCATGACTGTTATGCTACCGTTTATTTTTCTTAAAACTAAAAATAACTTAATGGATCGGCGCGTTGGTGAGTTATCTTATCCAATCTATTTAGCCCATATTTTGATAATTAAAGAAATTCGAGCTGGAACACTACCTAAAATTACCTCAAGTCCAGTATATGATTTGATAATTTATGTGGTGATTTTTGCTTTACTAATAAATTATTTTTTTAAGAATATTATAGAGTATAGGTTTAAACGGGAAGCTAAAGCAGAGCATGATGTAAAATATGGAGAAGTCTATGCGTGATAGAAATGGGCTAAAAATTCTTTATCATATTCCCTATCCTTCAGTGACTAGCGCAGATCGTTGGATTTATGAGGGTTGGCGCGACGCCTTTTTAGATTTAGGCTACTCATTTTATGAGTTTACGGCGTTTGATGATTTAAAAACAAAAACAAGTATTATTTGTCCTGATATTTTTATGACAGCAGTAAATTTACTTGATTTTAGCAAGCAAATAAAGACATTGAAGGCTATACGAAAAAATGGAACTAAAGTTCTAGTTTGGGTCGATTGGCCTATGCCAGCGGCAACAATAGATGCTTTTAAATCAGAAGAGATAGTGGATCTTTTCTTTGGGGAAAGGGAACCAGAGTCAATGATTGAGTTTGAGCGTATGGTTGGACGAAAATATGCGCTTATTCCGAATGCTGCAAATAAAAAAGTTCATTTTCCTACAGTCTGTAATCCAAAATATCAATATGATGTGGTTTATTTGGGCGCAAAGCTTCCAATGAAAATGTGGTTTTTTGAAAATGTACTTCTACCACTCAAAAAGAAATATAGTGTTGGAATTTTTGGTCCCTATTGGACAGTTAAAGATAATGCATTAAGAGGTCTAGCTAAAATAGCTAAAACCCTTCATAGCCAACGCTTAGTGGCACTGCTTAATGAACTTAGGATTGTGATACCACGTGAGGCAGAAAATCAATTATATTCCTCAGCAAAAATTGCATTAAATTTTCATGAGCGTGCTTCCGATGGTAGTCAACCCCATTACATTGTAAATCAACGTGCTTTTAAGATAGCGGCATGTGGTGGTTTCCAGATTAGTGATGCCGTACCTGCTTTACGAAAATATTATGCAGATGATGAGCTGATCATGGCATCCGCTACCGATGCTAAAGATTGGATTGCTAAAGTTGAGTTTTATATTGCTTGTCATCAAGAAAGGGAGTGTATTCGCAAAAAAGGCATCGAGCGTACGCATAATGAGCATACTTATCACAATCGGGTAAATGATATTTTGTCTTTGATCGGGAAATAGACTACGTGAAGATCTATAAAAAGTTTTACAAGAAATGGCAAGTAGTTATGTTATTGCTTAAGCATAACCCTCTATTGCTCAAGCGGCTGTTAGTTGGGAAAGCAAAATTATTCTTTATGTCAGATAACGTCACTGATAATTTTACTCAAATAGGCGAGTTTATTTATGATTTAAATTTTGACTTTTCTGTAACAAAAAGAACAATTAAAGAAAAAAAGCTGGGTTATTATGAAATGGCAATTGTTAATTTAATGCAGGAGGCATTAAAGCCAGGAGATACTTTCGTTGATGTAGGAGCAAATGTAGGCTATTTAACCGCAATAGCTATGGGTTGTGTGGGAAGAGAAGGTAATATCCATGCATTTGAGCCTATTTCTTTGTATGCCAGATACATTGAAAAATACGTATTACAAAATAAACTAAACAATATAAAAATTAATCAGGTTGCGTTATCAAATTATGAGGGCACTGCAGAAATTAATGTTTCTAAACCCCCTTTTACAGGGAACAGTGGTTTTGTGAGGGTTCCTCAATGTGATTATTTGTATCAAGGAGTGATTAATGTTCCAATGAAACGGCTTGATTTGTATATAGACGCAAATCAAATCACTAAAGAAAAGATTAAATTAATTAAAATAGATGTTGAGGGCTATGAAATCCCAGTGCTTTTGGGATTGGAGAATTATTTTAAAAGTACATCTCATCGACCAATCATCATTTGTGAAATCCGTGCAAATCTATATTCTGCATTGGGATGTAAGTTAAGTGAATTGATATCTTACCTATCATCTTATGGATATGAGGCATACAATATTTATGCACCGAATAGAAAATTGAATTTAGCAGAACATACTACAAGTGAACTTAATGTTGTTTTTAAGTTACCTCTGTTAGAAAATTATTAAAAGAAACCAAACTAAAGGTATGATGTGAAATCTTAGTTTTACTGGAGGATAGATTTAGATGGAAACGAGTCTTCGAATATGTATTAATATGTTACTGATTATTGGTACCTGCAGTTTAATATATTGGCCACGGGCATATCATGAGGGTTTTTTTATTCCACTCCGTTATGAATTGGTTTATACCGTTGCCTCATTCTGTTTTGGATTATATTTTTTAAGTCAATTAATTCGAGGAAGAGTAAGTTTTGATAAAGAAGATCGTAATATAGGCATTGCATTGAGTGTCTTGCTGATTAGTGTTTTGTTCGCTACATTGTTTTCATTTATTCGATATAATTTAGCTTTTAATCTAGTAGGAGTGGCTAGTTTACTTAAAATATTATTAGGCGTGACTACATTTACTACTATTTATTATATATTGAAAAATGAGTTATCTAATACAAATTATAAGTTATTATCTTGGGCATTAATATTACCTAGTTCTACTCTTATTCCTTTTGTTTTTTTTCCTGATGTAGCAAAAATATTAGGATTTGTTACTGCAGCTCAGGGTTACCGTTTCATGGGATTAACTGTTAATCCCTGTGCAATGGATATGATCGTTATTGTGGCTTTTGCATATAGTTATTCATTGTTGATGTTTAATTTTATCAAAAGGGGTACTCTTTTATTAACGATCGTTTATTCTATTTTAACTGTTGGATTTAGTGCATTAATTTTTTGGAGTCAATCCAGATCTTTTTGTATTGCAATGTTTCTTATTGTTTCTTTGGTATCCATTATTTACGGTTTTTATTTTAAAAACACGGTTTGGAAAAAAATTATTTCCTTATTAATTGGCATGGGTTTAACTTTATCGGGTATTCTCTTTATTCCTGCTATGGCAAAGTATTTTTTCATTTATGGTAAAATTTTGGGAGTTTCAGCTGATCAAATGCAGCAGGATAGGAATGTTGCTATTCGTGCTAAAGAAAGCAATAGGTCGCTTCAAACTGGAAAAGCAAATATAGAATTAATTAATACTACTAAAATTAACGGACGAAAAAAATATCATTTATCTGATACAGATATAGTGAAGTATATGAAAAAAGATCCCAGAGTCATGATGTGGAAATACAATTTCTCTATGATCTTGAATTATCCTTTTGGTGTCGGGGTTAATTATCAGCCAAGATTTTCATACAAGTGGATGAATTATTTCCTTCCTCCTGTTTTCTTATTTAATGTTTGGGCATGGGGGGGGATATTTGCATTTTTAAGTATATGCTATCTTCTTTGGAAACCATTTCTAACTTTTAAAAATGAACTTTTAATTAATAGTGAATTAATTCCCTACCACGTAGGAGCCGTTACCTCCATAATTATTAGTTGTTTTATTTCATTATTTTATGGGCTCCCATTAGATTATTTGGGATTTTGGGTTGTGTTAGCACTGGCAATAGTTTAATTCGGACTAGTATATGACGTTATCAACATGGACAAGTTTTTTATTATTATTGCTTTCAGGCATTATTGGGCATTTTTTTTATAGAAAACAGGGGTTATTTAATCCTATATTTGTTTTTTTTGGGGTGTGGAGTGTGAATTTATTGATATTTGAATTTGATAGCTATGTTAAATATTTCCCCTTAACTTTGGGACGGTTTGCCGATGTGTGGTTAGCAGTTAGTTTAGTGTGTTTTTTCCTGGGGAGTTTGTTCGCCTTATTTATTATGAAAAAAAAAACAGCATTATTATCAGTTTCGTCAATAGAGCTATCAAGTTTTAATCGTGAAATAGTCTGGTATATCAGTTTGATATTATTTATATTATTTTTTGTGGTTGTTATGTATAAATACTCTATTTTATATCAATTTTATGGAAATCCATTTACTCAATTACAATATATTCGTGGTGAAACTAATGCTGGTCTTTTTGCACTACCATTCTATTTGAATTTTTTTACCTTGCCGGCGTATCTCTTAATCACAAATTTAGGGGTATTAGTTGTTTTAGATAAAAATAAAAAAGTTTTATTTTTAAGTGGGCTGACCTTGGTTTTGTCTTGCTTAAATGCAATGTCTGTGGGTATGCGTGGTGGTTTTCTTAATTCGTTATTACTATTTTTTTGTTCTGTTGTGACTACTTATATTGTTGTTGGTAAAAAGGTAAATATTCGCCATTATATTTATGTGGGAGTATTCATATTATTAACAATTGTATTGTTCTCAATGTGGCTATGTTGGCGTTCCCATGAAACCTTCCTAGCCTCATTATTTGAACACAATTATGTTTATTTAGTTGGTCCCTTTCTAGCGTACGGTTATTTTTTATCAAAGCCATGGCCTGTATTTTATTGGGGGGAATGGACATTTAGAGGTATATATCAATTACTAAATAGTTTGGCGAGCTTTATGGGATATACTATTTTTCCTGGCCTCAATACAAAGAGTTATTATGCTCCTATCATTGATATAGATCATCCTTTTAACACGACCAACTATTTAACTTACTTGTTTTCAGATTTTGGTTATGGGGGAATGGTTGTCGGACCTTTCTTACTAGGGTTCGTTTCTAATTATCTTTTTTGTCGGGTTATCTTATACAGGAAATTGATAGATATACAATTGATGGCGTATATTTGGTTCACATTGATTTTGACTTTTAGAGGTGTTTCGACAAATGGAGTCTATTTTTGGGTTCTCATTTGTTTAATTATCCTTCAATGGAGAGTCCTTAAAATAAAGTCTATTCAATATGATGGTGCTCACAATCTTTATTTAGAGAAAACGTTATGAGCAACATTGCTGTTTCAATTCTCATGCCTATCAAAAACGAAGCTAAAAATATTAAAAATTGCTTACAACAAATTCTTAATCAAACCTACGATCTAAGTAAATTGGAAGTATTGGTTATTGATGGAAATAGTGAGGATAACACCTTAAAACTTATTGAAGAATTTAAGACAACCTCAACAAATTTAAAAATTAAAGTATTACAGGACACTAAACAACAGCGATCTTCCGGGTTAAATGAGGGTATTAAACATGCAACAGGCGATCTTATTTTGCGTATTGATGCTAGAGCAGTTATTGCAGAAGATTATATTGCGCGGTGTGTGAAAACTTTATTAGATACGGGTGCAGATAATGTAGGAGGCATTCAAAAACCATTGGCAATAGAAATGAACCCAACCCAATTAGCTATTGGCTATGCAATGTCTCATCCTTTTGGGGTGGGTAATGCACAGTTTAGATTGGGTAAAAAATCAGGGCCGGTAGATAGTGTTTATTTAGGTTGTTTTCGACGAGAGCTATTTGCAAAGATTGGATTATTTGACGATGAATCACCCATTATTTCAGAAGATTCCGATATTAACTATCGGATTAGGCGACATGGTGGCACAGTTTATTTAGATAAAGATATTCTTGCTTATTATATACCAAGGGAACAATTGTCAGGTCTGGCCCGGTTGTATTTTCGTTATGGGGGAGCGAGGGCAGGGTTTATGCTTAAATGGAAAACATATACGGGATCTAGACAATTAATTCCTCCTCTATTCGTAGCGACAATACTTTTATTACCTCTTTTATTTGTTTTCTCGCCGTTATGGTTTTATTTATGGTTTTTTTTATTAATCAGTTATTTTTGTGGCGATTTACTGGCTTCTCTTAGTGTTGTAAAAAAAACAAAGCAATGGAGCCTCTTACTGAGGTTGCTTTTAATATTTCCAACTATGCATTTTTCTTGGGCCCTTGGGCTTTGGAAAAGATTATTGCAAGGAAAAAATTGTAATTATTGGAGCTATTAATTCGTCAGTTAGTTATATTGAAAATGTATTGCAGTTGTTCCTGGAGGTTTTTGTTAGCTATTGGATAAATAATGTGCATTTTACTTCGACGAATACCCCATAAATAGGTAATAACTTTGTTTGCTGTCTTTTGTGGTATTAATTGTAAAAAGAAAAATATACTGGTAATTAACCATGAAAAATAAGGCCTGGCAATACTTTTTAGCTCTTGCCTAGCATCTTGATATTTCCCAGCAATAATTAAACTGATGATGAGCTTATATTTGAGCTTCTTAATAGTTTCTTCCAGCAAGGGGTAGTATTTGGGGGGAATTTTTACTTTTGCCTCAGTCCGATATTGAATGGCATAGTATTTCATTTGCCACTGTGTTTCCCATTGAGTATGGCTATCTTCCCTGATTTCAACTACGGATAAATGTTCATCCAGTTTTTTAAATTGAGCCTGATGCAATGCGAGTTGAAAAATAAAATTGCCATCCTCACCGTATTTCCCCATCAACCCTGTAGGAAATAGCAATTTTTTTTCATCAATAAATTGTTTCTCTACCATAATGGAATTTAAATTAATGGTTTGATTCATAATACATTCTGCAAAGATATCTTCATCTGTAGGATGCAAGTTAAGAAATAGACGTTTTTCTTGATCAGAATAAAAATGAAGGACATCAAAATAACTGACATCAATAGGCTCCTTCTCCATAAGTGCCACTTGCTTATTTATTTTTTCCGGCAAGTAGAAATCATCTGAATCACAAAACGAAAGATATTTACCAGATGCTTGTTTAATACCATAATTACGCGCCTCACTTTGTGTGGATTGACCAATAATAAAGTATTTAATAGTTAGCTCAGGTTGGTGTTTTTTTATAATCGTTAAGGTGTTATCGGTGGATCCGGCATCGACAATGATGATTTCTAACTGCTTGTAAGTTTGCATGTTAAGCGCTGTGAGGCACCTATTGATATAGGCGCCGGAGTTAAAGGTTGGAATAATAATCGAGACGACTACTTCTTGATTCATTTATAAGTTCTTCAATGAGGTGTGGGAGAAGGCTACTGAGCAATGTTGTATATCGGCGCTATAGGGGATTATTCTGCCTTGATTGTTAGGCTCAAGACAAAAACGGGGCGCATATTCTAAATTTTTTAAAAAAGAAATGACTTCATTAAACTGAAAACCATAGCGTTGATTGGAGTTGTTGTCGGGTTCAATTATTAAAAATGGACTATGAGTTTTAATTATATCAGTCAATCCTTTTATAACGGGTAACTCGGCACCTTCCACATCAACTTTGATCATTTTGATTTTTTTGGTGGTTGAAATGTTTTTTATAAAATTATCAAGTGAATTAGATAAAACTGAATTGCCTTCAATCATATAGGATGAAGTACTTTGTCGAAGCAAGGATTTTTTCATGGAGACGGTTGTTTGACTTATGTCACCTAATGCAATATTTGAAGGAATTACATTAAACAATTTGTTTCTTAGGATTGTAGAAAGTAACTGATTAAAAGCGGTTTTATTTGGCTCAAAAGCAAAAACCAAACCAGCGTCACCTACTATTTTTGAAGTGATGTAAGAGAAATACCCGAAACTTGCTCCAACATCAATAAATACATCTTCAGGAGATAAATATTTTTTTATAAAATTGACAGTCCCTATTTCATGATTGCCATGTCTAGTTTTTACAATAGAAAATTGTGCGGGGTCAGATAAGTCAAGTTGCAAATCATTTTCTTTCAATGAGCAGTATTTGAATTTTCTAGGGATAGCTTTTACCAAAGTGGTATAAATAAGCCATGATCCCCTAAATAAGGGTATTCTCTTCACCAGATTTTCTTGAAGTGAATTGTTAAAAAGGACATCCATTTAAATAGCTCCTTGAAAAGTGATTTGTTAATACTATAAATAGGTTGTAATACTCGAATTTGGCTATTTTCTCGATGCTAAATTGATCCACCTTCTCCTAAAAAACCTGATTCATTCGAATTAAATACAATCTCATGAGTTCCTTCTCTACATTGACGAGTTATTGTTTAAATTAAAGCCATACGGTGAGGATTAATATGGCACTTACTCGTTTATGTATGTGTTGTAGAAAAAGTTTTACGATAAAGCGGAATCCTCAACAAGTTTACTGTGTAGACAAGCGTTGTCAACATTATCACAAGACGTTGGCATCAAAATAAAATGAACCATGTCCATGACTATTAAGCCAATCAAAATGTAGCAAATAAATGTTGGCAATTTAGAATGCATTATATGCGATCCAATCACAAAATCTGACAAAAAATAATGGATAATCTTCAGCATTTTTTAAAGTTCGTTTATTTGATGTGCGCTCACAGTAAAACTGAAGCTCCTTTGAGTACTCATTGCAAATAAATAGGTACAGTGATATTAATTGTGACTACCAATCCATCGTGAATATTCCTTTCTTCTGCTAGAAGAGGGCCCCTTTTATTGATTGGCTTAGCTTTTGAATATTTCTTGCTCTTAATTCAAATTTAAGATGGGGTATAATTAAAACTGCATTTTAATTACACCAGATAGAGGTAGCATTGATTGCAATAATTATATTTTAGTGAGGAAGTTCGTAATTATTATGAACAACAATAATGATGGAGGATTTATCTATGATTAATTTAACTCAATTTTCACAATATCTCTCCTCTCAGACATTAGTTTGCTTGTTTTTGGGAGCTTCACTTTTATTTTTACCTATAAGCCCTACCGCAAAGAGTATTTTCGTGGCTTTGTCATTAATAACTATTGTGTTGATTCCAGTTTCTCGTGTTGAACTTCTAAATTTTTTTAAAAAAAAATGGTGTCAGGCAATTATTTTTTTCTTTTGTATAGTTATTGTGGCTTGTTTTTGGAGTCCTGCGAATTATTCTGCTCAATTTTCTACTTTAGAAAAGTACAGCAAGTTTCTTTATATTCCAATATTGGCAGTTGGTTTTAGTTATTCAAAAGTGAGAACTATTGGATTGCATACTTTTCTATTAGCGATATTGATTACTGCTGTCATAGCAATACTAACGTTTCATGGGTATTTGCAAATTCTTGATATCAATCCGCAATATATTTGTCGTAATCATATCGTTTCAGGTTTTATGTCCGCTTTTGCCGCTTATTTGTCATTGCTTTTGTGTGATCAGCAAAAAGGGTTATTACGTGACGGCTATATCTTATTATTCATTATCTATAGTTACTATGTCCTTTTTGTGAACTCGGGTCGAACAGGTTATGTTATTTATCTGCTGTTGATTTTATTGTTCATACTTCAAACTTTTTCTTGGAAGCGTGCAGTTTTGAATAGTATTTGGACTTGTGTGGTATTGGCAATTATTTTACTTTATAGTCCTATCATGCGGCACGGTGTTAAGTTGATTTTCCAGGACATAGTTCAATATCGGCAGAATGTAAAAGATACCTCAATTGGCTACCGGTTACAGCTTCAACAGTATGCTCATGCCCTCTTTAATAGGCATCCGGTGCTTGGAAATGGTACTGGGAGTTTTGCTTATTATTATGGTATGGAAAAACCGATACCGAGTTGGAACAATCGATTGAAAGAACCACAAAATCAGTATTGGTTAATTGCTGCAGAGTTTGGGTTAGTTGGGGTGGGGGCTTTGCTGTTTTTATTTATTAGTTTGTGTCAAGCTAGTTGGGGCTTGAAGAATATGAGGCCCATTGCTTTTGCGGTACTTTTAACATTTTTTGCGGGTAGTTGGTCTGATTCAATCTTATTTGTTTCAAGCACGGGGTATCTGTTTGTTTTGTTTATGGCTCTTTGTTTGGGCGAGCAAGTTGAAATAAGTGCTATAATTACGCGGAGTAGGGTAAGGGACGATAGATCTTAGGGGCGAGATTAATCAAGTGAAAAACAAATCGGAAAAAATATTGGTCACTGGTGGAGCTGGTTATATCGGTTCTCATATGGTGCTGAAATTACTTGAAGCAAATTACCAACCGATTATTGTGGATAATTTATCAACGGGATTAAAGCATTTTGTTCCACATGGTGTCCCTCTGTATGTTTTCAATATTGGTGAAAAAGCGAAGCTTAGTCACTTGTTAGCAATGGAAAAATTTGACGCGGTGATGCATTTTGCAGCGTCTACAGAGGTGAATGAGTCCATTAAAAAACCAGAAAAGTATTACCAAAATAATTTTGGTAATACACTTAATTTACTTGAGGTGATGAGTGAGTATAATTTAAAAAATTGCATTTTTTCATCAACAGCAGCCATTTTTGGGGAATCAGAGCATGGTACTGTACATGAGAGTCATCCGAAAAATCCCATGAATCCTTATGGTTACTCCAAGCTGATGTGTGAGCGGCTTTTACAGGATTTTGATAAGGCTTACGGTATAAAATCAGTTTGTTTGCGTTATTTTAATGCAGCAGGCGCTGATATTCATGGCAGAACGGGGTACCAGACTCATAGAGTAAGTCATTTGATTCCCATTACATTACAAGCTGCAAGAGGAAAGCGTAAGCAAATCGAAGTGTTTGGCCGTGACTATCCCACTCTGGATGGGACTTGTATTAGAGATTATATCCATGTCATGGATTTGTGTAATGCCCATTTGTTAGCTTTAAATTACTTAATGTCTGGTGGAGATTCTCGTCAGTATAATTTAGGTAATGGTAAGGGTTATTCCGTTCAACAAATAATTGATATTACAAAAAAGGTGACTAATATGGATTTTGAAATCTTTGATGCCCCACGGCGTTTAGGAGATACCGCAAAGATGATTTCGGATACTCGGTTGGTGCGTCAAGAACTAGGTTGGGAGCCTTGTTATTCGGAAATTGAAACTATTATTCAACATGCATGGCAGTGGGAAAAAGCAGCCAATATCTGATTTATAAACTGAAAGCAGGAATAAATATGCATTATTTTGTAACCGGATGTGTGAGATTTATTGCCACAATTTAGTTGTTCGCTTCTCGTGTAAACCATCTGCTGATAAGTATTTTCAAACAAATCCTATCGCTCATCCCGAAATCCCGAACATTTCAAAACTCGCTATCTCGTTATTTTGATAGAGATTTTTAAATGGCGGGAATGGTTGTCTGATCGATAACATTTTCCTCATTAAACCACAGTTATCGCCCCCATCACACTGGCGTTTACCCTCTCAGGCAACGCATGCTTTAAAAATGTATCTATCTCAGGCCCTTCTTTACCACTAAAAAACCCTGTTGCCTGATAACGCCACGGTCGACCCTCTTGCTTTTGTTCGATTTTGAGATCATCCAACTCTTCTCGTAATTGTTGTTGTATCCCAGTTAATGCATCTCGTTTAGATTGCTGGGAAACTTTCTTTAATTTTTTCTCTTTATAAACCTCGATGCGATAAATCGTATGAAGCATTTTCCAACTGGTCGAGGGTTGTTGGTCGGCAGTTGGTAAAGGAATCCGCTTGGCCGTTTGTTCGCCGTTTTGTTTTTCCCATGCGTGGTTGAAGGTTTCAATTTTTTGTGGCTTTCCGAGAATAGTACCATTCAGTTTGCTGAATGAATAATCCCAAATGGTTGCCAAGAAATAAAGCGGCGAGAAAATAAATTTAAGTAGACGGGTGGGTAGATCTTTATCATGATTGTGCTCATGCTCATGTCCCAAACGCTCTTCTAACATTGCTTTTCTATGATCAGCATGATCGTCATGAGCCTCCAGGGGATGTTTGTGGCAATCATGCGAGTCATCATGATGTTCGTGAGGTTGGATTTCCATATGAGTATGGTCATCAGAGAAAAAATAATGCCAATCTTCAAAGAGTTCACTCCCTGCGCCGGCAGTGGCCGAAACTGTATGGGGAATGCCTGGTACGCGATCAGAGGTGACGCCAATGCCTATTAAATGCCCCAAAAACAAGATAAATTTGAGCGGCATCATACCTATTTTTAACATCAAACGGAAGGGATTAAGTATTTGAAACCAATTTTCTCTTTTTCGTAACGCTTGGAAAGCATCAGTAATTGATTTGAAGAATCCTTTAAAGAATGTACTGATTTTGTGACCTACATTTTTAGCGCTTTTGGAGAGCTGGTCTAAGGTTTCACTTGTGTTTTGGAAAATGAACGCCATGGAGGAAAGCGCGATAATGATAGGATTGATGATGCCCATCATAATTAAATTGGGGAGTTTAGTCATCCAGGCAAACAATGGCCGTGCTTCTTTGGCCACCGTCCACCAAGTGCCGGCAGTACATATGGTCAATGCAATGGCTAATCCGATTAAAAGTATTGTTACAATGGGGATAAATATTTTTCGAAAAGACATGGGTTCTTTTAAAAGTGCACGAATGTTATTAAACCATTTACGTAACGTATCATTGGCGATCATGTCAGTGAGGGCGTTGTACGTCAGAAAACCGTATGCAATTCCTGCGACAATCGCCATGGGAATAATGAAAATAGGCCATAAGGCAAAGGAAATCCCTGCAAATAGGGGGATAATAGAGAAGGCTTCAACTAACAAATACGTCGTGCCTAGGCTCATGAACACGGCGGATAAAGCGCTGAATGCCAGGGCAAGATGAAACATCGTTCGGCGTTTCTTGAGCAACGTTTGTTGTTTATCTTGACCATTACGTTCCAGCCAATACTGTAAATTTAACTCATAAGCGGACAGATCGGTGGATGCCTTTTTTTTGTTAGCAAACAATTGCAAAGCAAACCATTTTTCCATGTCGCTCAAGGTTTTTTCGACTTGTTCTTTGCGAGCTTTGGACGCTTTGCTGAGCCGATGATGACCGAATTGATGAAGGAGTATCAGTTGTGCTTCATAGTCTTTGAAAAATGCCGGGTATTCTTCTGGAGGAGTATTGGATATTTTTTCTAGTAAATAATCATTGGCAAGCTGGCGTTCCAGATGGTTCTTTCCAAACTGTTTTTTCCAAGCACTCTTGATGTTTTGTAAAATGATTTCTCCTTCATAAGCCACCGATAGGCCAAAGAAGAGATAGGCAGCGGGTAGAAAAGGCCATATGGCCAACATGCCGCTAAAGCTTAAAAACCCAATAATCAAACTGGCGCCAGAGGTTAACAAAGATAAAGCGAGGTAACGTGGGACTTTTTTTATTTTCATTGGTAAACCGTTGAACAAATGAATAAGAAAGGCACTCTATATCAAATGAGAATGATTATCAATAACTTTTAATTTGCAGGTTGTGCGATATAATTTTTATTTTCCCTGTCACCATTAACCAATGACAGGGAAAAGATGAGGATTATGCGGGTATTGCTACATGTCTTTGTTCTTCAGGGAGACTCGCAAATTTTTCTGACGCATGAACCATACTACTGGACAGATCTTTACGTGATGCTGCAAAAAAGCTTGCACCAGAACCTGCAAATGAGGCAGCACTGATGGCAGCTGCGGTGGCTACAATGATAAGGCCAAACCCTGTTGCGGCAAGTAATGCAGCAGCGGCCCCCAAAAGAATCATGATCGTGCCTAACGCATAAAATCCAGGAGATGGATGGCCTTGCATTTTATTAGCGATTTTTTGGTAAGCTTTAAAATCAGGCGCTGGTGATGTGAACAGTGTGTTTGTTGCTTTCAATGCTTCAACTAACGCCGGACAAATCGCTACTCCTTTTTTTGATTGTTTCATTTCAGTTAATTGCTTTATCAACGCGTCACAATGCCGTTTTAAGTTGGGATGAAGTGTTTGGGATTTTAGCTTTTGCATTTCTATATTGAATTGGATTTCTGGATCATTTTCTAGCTGATCCAACAAATCCTTCATTTGGATTCTTAATGTTTCTAAGATGGCATTGTCTTGTTGGACCGCAATCAGTGCTTTAAAGGCATCAATATCAGGAACACCCGCGTCTAAGATCGTGGTGGTTGCGTCTAATAATTTACTTGATTGGGGATACAATTCGGAAAAATTGTTTGCAAGTTGTATTTTTCGAAATTGCTCAACAAGTATTTCACGTTTTGATTGCAAGGCAGGGTTCACCACTTTTGTTTCTAAATCAGCTAATTTTTCATTAAATGAATTTTCCTGTTGAGTTTTAATTTGAGCTTCCAGTTTGGCCTTGAGTCGAGCTGCTTCCTGCTCGGCCTTAAGTTGAGCCGCTGCTATATCATCTACATTTTCAGTGGTATCTTCGGTTTTATCTTGAGGTGGGACCAGTGGGGTATCTGCTAAAAGTATAGAGGGATCCATATTCTCATGATGTGAAGAAGTTTCTAGTGCCGCTGAATTAGAGGCTAGAATAGGCAGAATATCGACATCAATTTCAAAAGAATCGTTATCAAGGAGTGGCGGTGTCGGCGCAACGGCACCGATCTTTAACTGAAAATCCTGCATTAATTTTCTCAAAGCGCCATATTGTCGGGTCGTTTCTTGTTCACTGTTGCGTGCTTCACTTTCTTCGGATGATTTCAGTACGTTTATATGACGAGCCAAAGGACCTGTCGATGCTTTTCTTGAAAGCCGCACTTGGTGAAATTGTTCATCATAGGCTTTTTTAGCAATCTCTAAGGATTCTATGGCACCAGGATAATTACTATCAGTAGCCTGTTGCATAGCATTTGCTGTTTGTTCTTTAATAATCCTTTGTAGTGCTAACTGCTTTTCCTTTGCTGTCGTTAACGATTCTTTTCCCATGTTTTACGTACTCCTTTTTATTATTATCACTTCCAATGGATTGACTACACGAAATGGTAGCAATTTACCCATAGAGATGTAAGTATGCTGGGGTTAAAAAATGGTGGGTGTTCCTAAGTAGTCGTTAGTGCGAAATTAAAAATGTTCCACTTTCCCCTTTGCCCACCCACGTCCCGCGATTTATTCGCGGGATCCAGCTCTGACGAGATATTCCTGGATCCCGTGAACAAGTCACGGGACGTCGGGACAATGGTTTTTTAGTTTCGCGACTAAGCACTAGAAGGAGGGGGATTTTTTTGCGGACAATCGTATTCAGCCGTGATTTGGCCTGATTGATCCACGGCTTTGAGAATCACAGGAAACTTCCATAAGCTGTATAGGTGTTTTAAAACGTCATGTGTGGTCTGGCCTAAAGGGATCCGGTTCTGTTGAGTATAATGCAGTGTAAGGGAGCGATCGCCTTCAATATCTACTGAAAAAATTTGAATATCTAAATCAATACTGCTCAAATTGTATTGTTTAGAGAGATGTTCTCGAATCACTTGGTATCCTTGTTCATTATGTATCGCCCCGACCATTAACTCGGGTTGTCTATCATCATCAACGACTTGAAACAATTTTAATTCTCGGATGAGGTTGGGTGATAAATATTGCGCGATAAAACTTTCATCTTTGAAGTTACGCATTGCATAATCAAGACTCATTAACCAATCGGAATTGGCCAATTGAGGAAACCACCGTTGATCTTCTTCGGTGGGGTTCTCGCAGATTCGGCGTATGTCCTGCATCATATGATAACCTAAGGTGTAGGGATTGATCCCACTAAAATAAGGGCTGTTGTAGGAAGGCTGCATGATAACATTGGTGTGATTTTGCAGAATCTCCAACATAAATTCATCCGAGACTTTTCCTTCATCATAGAGTGCATGCAATAAAGTATAATGCCAAAAACACGCCCACCCTTCATTCATGACTTTGGTTTGACCTTGGGGATAAAAGTATTGAGCAATTTTTCGAACAATACGTACGATTTCTCGTTGCCAGGGTTGCAATAAAGGGGCATTTTTTTCAATAAAATAAAGGATATTTTCCTGAGGCTCTGCAGGGAACCGAACCTTTTCTTTTTGTTCTTTCATGTCTTTGCTAGAAGGAATGGTACGCCACAACTCATTCACTTGGGTCTGTAAATACACGGCACGGTTTTGCTGACGAATCTTCTCTTCTTGAATCGATAATGGCGTAGGATGTTTATAGCGATCGACGCCATAATTCATGAGTGCATGACAGGAATCCAAAAGGTTTTCTACTTCATTGAGTCCATAACGCTCCTCGCATTCTGTGATGTAGTTTTTAGCGAACACCAAGTAATCGATGATGGCATCCGCGGATGTCCACATTTTAAAGAGATAATTGTTTTTAAAAAATGAATTGTGACCATAGCATGCGTGGGCAATAACGAGTACTTGCATAGCGATGGTGTTTTCTTCCATGAGGTAAGAGATACAAGGGTTGGAGTTAATCACTAATTCATAAGCAAGCCCCATTTCACCGCGTTGATAGCTTTTCTCTACGCCAACAAAATGTTTGCCAAACGACCAATGATGATAGCCTATGGGCATGCCAACAGACGCGTAAGAGTCCATCATTTGTTCCGCTGAGATCACTTCAATTTGATTTGGGTACGTATCCAGTTTGAAACTTTTTGCAAGCCGTGCAATTTCTCGATCATAGATTTGCAAGAGTTCAAAGGTCCATTCGGCCCCAGTGGATAATAGTTTTTTTTTCATACCGTTTTCCTCTTAAACAGCTGTCGAAATACAGGATAAATATCGATTACGGTATCAATGTTTTTCATTGCAAAATTGGAATATTGTTGTTCTATTTGTTGATACACTTCCCACAAACTCTGATGATGCCGGGGCATGATTTCTATATAGGCAAAATACTGAAGTAACGGCATGATTTTTTCTTGTAATAATTCTAAACAATAAGGCGAATCAGCATTCCAGTTGTCGCCATCGGAAGCTTGTGCGACATAAATATTCCATGCATGACTTGGGTAACGTGCTTCAATCGTTTGGTATAACAATTCCAGTGCACTGGACACAACGGTGCCTCCTGTTTCACGTGAGTAGAAAAAATCTTGCTCACTGACTTCTTTTGCTGAGGTATGATGCCGAATAAAAACTAACTCAATTTTTTCATAGTTTTTGGTTAAGAAAAGATAGAGCAAAATGAAAAACCGTTTGGCAATGTCTTTTTTGGGTTCATCCATTGAGCCAGAAACGTCCATGACGCAAAACATCACGGCTTGGGTGGATGGGGCTGGAATTTTTACACGATTGTTATAGCGTAAATCAATCGTATCGATAAAAGGTACGGCATGGATTTTCTTTTTTAAAAGCGCAATTTCGTTGGCGTAGAGAAAAGCTATCAACGCGGTGAAATGGGGCTTGCTTATGAAT
>Ga0207083_1002_pt1:2500-72424 | contig 72424 bp, 65 predicted proteins | sample Alteio_BWMinHeat_57_FD_153516 | JGI IMG/M metagenome (GOLD analysis project Ga0207083, IMG submission 153516) | Enriched cells from forest soil in Barre Woods Harvard Forest LTER site, Petersham, Massachusetts, United States -... | ecosystem: Environmental > Terrestrial > Soil >... | reverse complement strand
CATATTGGCGCCATTCGTTATAAAAATATCGAGTCCATTTTAAAAAGTGGATTAGATCAGCAGCTGTTGTCTTTGCCCGCCAGCGAATCCAAAGCGGCTGAACCAATCCGGCTCCATGACAATATTCCGTGAGTCAAAGTTGAAATATATTAAACTGTCATCTATGATTATTAATAGAGCTTGATGGCTTAATATTTTGCACGTAAATTCGTAATAACATTTTTGGGGTATTATAATGTTCAGTAGAAAATTATTAGAAAGGCTTTCTTCCGTTGGAGGACTTTTTAACTCTATGTCAAGAGTGTTAGCCAGTAAGGGTCTTAAACCCTTCGATCCCAGTAAAATCATTGTCAAACCGCAGCAACTATGTCGCGGATTGCCATCAAATCAGTTTCTAGCAATGTTGAGGCAGGAACAAATCCAATTTGCACCCAAAAAAAACATACACGATGTGTCGTGCTGTGATATAGGTCGTCAAGTCATGCAAGGTGGGGATCCCAATCTAATGGCATTTAGTCCGAGTTTAGAGACAGCGAATCAATATGGAGCAAACAGGTACTGGTTACCACGAGAAGGGGTACTCATAATAACGGGAATGCCTGCTGTGTTCTCGGATATTAGTGAGCAAGCAAGATTGTGTCCTCAATTGTGTGCTGAAGAAGATAAAAGACTCCATGAGTGGTTTAGCACGAGATACGGTGGCATGCAGGGGTACGGTCATTCTTATATAACAGTCGCCACTCGAGCAATGAGTTGTAATGAAATCTGTGCTGTGGTTGGTAAACAAGATGGCGTAAGTTTTTCTAATATGTTTTCGATAAACAATTTTGTACAAACAGTATTGCACGTTATTGGTACAGGTCGGTCACACTATGGATTAGTACCCCTGGAATCTTGCATGGTAGAAGCGTTCCATAATCCAGACTATATTGAGCGAGCATTGGCCTTGAAGATTGTACTTACCAACAAACCAGAATTCCTTGGCGTTATAGAAACAACCATGCGTCGGAGGGGAGAGTTACAACCTGATCAACGTGTCTTAACCGCCTTTGATGCTGCTGTGATTTTGGGTGACCCTGAGTTGCGGCAACTAGCAACAACACCGAGCCCCTCTGGTACAACCATTTTGTACTCTGTACCAAAAGAGATACACGGTCAAGATTTAGTGGCTTACTTAAAAGAATCATTAAAAGAACAGCTCAGCCTTCTCTCTCAAGATAATGGTCATAAACCCATAAAATAATGGTTGACCATGGTATCAATCATGAACCATGGGACATCAAAATCATTTATTGGGGGCTAAGTTCTTACCAACCGCTATTACGTTCCCAAGCTTTATGCCCGAGAGGTGTTCAGCAAATATCCCATGGTTATCTTTTGACCCGGTATTTATGATTGGAAACAGAATATGTTGAAAAAATTGGGCTCGTTTTTCAATTTCTTCACTGTAAATTTTTGCTACTATATGGGGGTCATTTTTAAATGCTCCACAACCCCAAGCGCCTAAAATCACATTCGGTTGCTTTTCAAGAATTAAGGTATCTAATTGAGCTCCAATACGGTGCCTCAAATCCACCTTATATTGTTCCAAAGCTTCACCCTCCAATACTTGCGATTCAGCGTCAAGCTCTGGTGCTGCTGATCTTAACTCATAGAAGGGAAAAACATCTTTTGGTGCCAGATGAGAATAACTCCGTGCACTGTCTGAAATATGTCTATTGGGTGCAAAATCATCAAATCCCGGAGTGATGAGTTCTTCTTCTGGTCCCCTGAAACAAATTCTGGGCTCTCGGCTAAAGTATACTTTATACCCCGGTAAATCCGCTCCCCCACAACTTTTCTTCAAGGCTTCAAGCTCAGCATCCGTCATTTTAACCTTGCCTTCTAACAGTTTTCTGGCTGTCTCATTGTAACGAAAGGTGTTAGAAGCTTTATCCAAATAAACGATATTATCCAGTAAAGAATATGGACAAGTAGTTCTATTCCACATATTTTCTTCTAGGGCTCTTGCCCCTCGCATAAACGCCCCTCCAGGATACTGAGGATTCGCCATGTTCAGTACTGAATAGGATACGCCATATTTCTTGGTTGCTTCTAAAGTAGCCTTCCCCCAATCTTTATTAGTCACCTCAACTGACTTTGGTAGAGCGTCTTTTTTTAACGCCCACTCACTCATATTCAATTGTGCTAGTTTTTGTAATTCCAGGGATTTATTAGCATCAGCAAGGTAAGCCAAGGTGGTACCTGCACTTTTATGTCGCCATTTATCTCCAGAAAGAGAGCCTGTATAAATATTTGGTTTATTTGCGGCATGTACTTCTAGAACTTTGGTGAAAGCTTGCTGAAGTGGTTTAAAAAGTGTTTTTGAAAACATTTTTTTCCTTAAGTTTAGAAGTCAAATGCTATTCTTAATAATAAAGGAATAGATTTACTTGGGGCCTATTTAAAATATAGTATACAATACCCAATTTAATAAAAATTTAATACACCAAATTGAGAAATTAATCAATTTGATCGTGAATTTAACGGATTTGGAAAGATAGTGTGAGTAGTTCTACAACGAAGTTAAGATCTTTGTCCGCAGAATCCAGGGCAGCATCAATAAAATCTCAAGTTACACCTACTAAAACGTCTTCGGGAGGATTATTTTCTAGCCGTAACCGAGTGACACCTGCACCCGAAAAGAAGCAAGAGGGGCCGCCCCTCTCTCCAAAAAGATAAAAAGTCGAGGCGAAAACACTTATAAAAAAAGTTGCATATCCTTGTGAGGAATGCCTGCATCTTGGTATTCTTCACTGCATACGATAAAACCCAATTTTTCATAAAAAGGGATAGCATGTGTTTGGGAACCTAATTTAACGGTTTTAATCGTTGAATGTTTGCGAAGATCAGCCAAAATAAATTGCATTATTTCACGGCCTAATCCTTGGCCTTGATAATCGGCTACTATCGCCACCCGTTCGATTTTTGCATAATTGTCCAGATACCTCACTCGCGCCACACCAGCAGGGGAGTCATGGTACAATAAAAGATAGTGATCACTCGTCTTATCTTTCCCATCAACCTCTTCATGCAAAGGAACGGCTTGGCCCTCAACAAACACGTTTAAGCGAATGGCCAAACATTGTTGAACTTCTTTTTCAGAGCATGCTTTTTTTATAAGTATCATTGTTGCATCTCATTGTGATTTTCGAAGATATCAACGTTAGCATATATTATCCTAGAAAAAGCAGTAGGGCACTACTATGCATGCTCGCTACGTGCCCTACTGCTTTTTCTAGGATTATAAAGTTTTTATTGTTATGTTAGAAAAGACTCCTGTATAACTTCACAAAACCATAACGGCTCTCCATTTTACTGATATAATTACCATGAAAACATTGATCATCTATAAAAAATAATAATCAAGGGGAATGGCAATGAAATTATGGGGACTCCTATTAAGCCTTTGGGTTGGATTTTTTCTCCCCCCACTGGCGGTTGCTGAGCAACAAAATTGGACCCGTTGGGTGGCCCAAGTGCGCCAGCAAGCATTGGCCGAGGGGATTTCTCCACAAATTTTTGATGAAGCCTTTGCTGATATCCACGAACCTAGTCAACAGATAAAAAGTTTTGCTCATTCCCAGCCTGAGCATCGATTGAGTTACGCAAAATATTTGCATTCTCGTGTTGATAACTATCGTATCATCATCGGAAGAAAACAATATAAAAAATACCAAGTCTTGGCCGATGATGTCGCCAATCATTTTGGTGTGGATCCCTGTTTTATCATGGCTTTCTGGGGAATGGAAACCAGTTATGGAAGTTACATGGGTACATTTCCGGTGATTCGATCTTTGGCAACCCTGGCTTATGAATCCAATCGAAAAGATTTTTTTCGGAAAGAATTATTTTTAGCCCTGCATATCCTTAATGAAGGGCATGTCACCCTGGATCGTTTTAAAGGAGAATGGGCGGGCGCATCTGGACAACCCCAGTTTTTACCCTCGAGTTGGGTTAAATATGCCGTAGATTATGATGGTGATGGGCGTAAGGATATTTGGGATTCGAAACCAGATGTGTTTGCATCTGTCGCCAATTACATGAAAAAAAATGGTTGGCAAAAAGGTGAGCCCTGGGCTATTTATGTAAAATTACCGCCAAATTTTAATAAGAATTTAGAGGGAAAGTCGATTGTTAAACCGGTAAGTGAATGGAATGCTATGGGTGTGCGTACGGAGCACGGCGAACCTTTACCCTATCAAAATTTACAAGCCAGTATCGTTCAACCGGATGGGGGCCCTGTTTTTCTTGCATACCCCAACTATAAAATGATATTGCGATACAATAATTCAATCTACTATGCCGGTGCAATTGGGTATTTGGCGGATAAAATATGTATGCGTACACCATGATTCATGGGACTGACACAAGGTAAAAGGAAATGATCTCGAACGCTTTTCTAGATAAAACTGCGGGGCTCATGCCTTTGACGCGATTGGTGGTGTGTGACAAATCGACAGAGGCACCTTACAGCGGTTTATATAATAAAGTTGTCATTGAGGGTACTTATCTCTGTAGGCGGTGCGGTTTGGCTTTATTTCGTGCCAATAGTCAATTTACGGCAGGCTGTGGATGGCCCAGTTTTGATGCTGAGATCGCTGGTACTGTTACTCAAATTTTGGATCCTGATGGTTATCGAATGGAAATTGTTTGTCGTCGTTGTGAGGGTCATTTAGGCCATATTTTCACTGGAGAGCATTTAACAATAAAAAATTGCCGATATTGTGTCAATTCATTATCCCTTGATTTTGTAGCCAGTAACACGGTTCTGGACACAGAAGAGGCGATTGTGGCGGGTGGTTGTTTTTGGGGTGTTGAATATTACTTGAATTTAATTCCTGGCGTATTAAAAATAGAAGTTGGATATACCGGGGGTAATGTCACGGAGCCAACCTATAAACACGTTTGTTCAGGCGATACAGGTCATTACGAGGCGGCAAGAATCCTTTTTGATACGGCAATAACGAATTATGCCACGGTACTGAAGCGATTTTTTGAAATTCATGATCCAACGCAAAAAAATGGTCAGGGCCCAGATATCGGTCAGCAATACCAAAGTGCAGTATTTGTTTATAATCAATCGCAAGAGGAAGACGCAAAGCAATTGTTGCAAACATTGCACAATAGGGGGTATTTAACGGCAACCCAACTGATTCCAGCGCTACCTTTTTGGCCTGCAGAAGACTACCATCAGCAGTACTATGCAAAAAATAATAAAAAACCTTATTGTCACCAACCCGTTTTAAGATTCGATTAACTTACGTTCAGTTTTAGTTTCCAAAAGAAAATCCCAAGAGATTTCATTATCAGTACACTGGGTCAATTTTGTTACAATGTCCATGTTCATAGTTTAATTTATTATTATTTCAAACAGTAAGCATAAGTTACCGTATTTAATAGTAGGGTGCGTAGGTTTTAATCTGTTAAAAAAATTACTATTTGCATAAATAAAAAGTACCACTCCAAGTGGAGGGCATTATACCCCCAGGGTTGTCCCATATAAATAGTTTTTTGTTTGAGCACAGGCGATCAATTAAGGCACGGCACTAGTCTCTGCCGGTCAGAAATTATTAGTGTAATGTATTTGCTTTATGTGTTGTTCTACCGACTCGACGTTTATTGAAAAAAATCTAAAGCCAAAAACTGTAGAGATGGAGCAAACAGAATTTTTGGAGCGAGTACAACACGAAGCTGAAATGGCGAAACGTAATGCTCGTGAGAAAGCACAAGCTGAAGAAAAACGTCAAGCTGCTGAGGTTGCTGCTCAGGAAATAAAGTTTAAATTTCAAATACACAGGCTAAAGATTTCACAAAGTAGACCGATAAGTCATCTATAAACTTGCTATTTGGAGATATGGATGACTAAATTAGCGAAGTTTAATATAGGCGATTTGGTGGTGCACAAGCGTTTTGGATATCGTGCGGTAATCATTGATGCTGATCCATTATTTCAAGCCTCAGGGCGATACAATCCCCAGGCGTTTAAGCGAGAGTTTTCGATGCGCAATCCTTGGTATCGTTTGTTAGTGGATAGTAGTAGTCAAATGACTTATGTTGAGGAATGTTTTTTGGTTTTGGATAAAAGCCAACAGGCTATTGATAATCCTCACATTGGCCATTATCTAGAGATGCGTCGAGGAGGGTATCATAGCCTTACACGTGGTCATTGAACGCAATATATCATGTATGCCTTACCATAAAAACTAACAGAGCGACAAATACGATCAATAGCAGCGCCAAAATCCCCATGGATGAAAAACTTTTTGTCAGATTTTCGCGACTTAATTGTTCCGGACGCGCTTTAATGTTTCGATAAAGGATCCAAAGAATTAATGCACCGCCGATTAATCCCAATACTTGATACAAGGTTTGCATGCTATTTCTCTCCTTCAAATTGAAATGCGTCAGAAAATAGGTTTTCGATGAGAGCTCCTTTTGCCAACAATTGATCGCGAGTGTTATATACCATATCGAAAGGACCGCTGATAACTATTTGCCAATCATTGATATTGTTGGCATGCCTCGCGTTAACTATGGAAGCTAATGTGGTTGGATTTGTGTCTGACAACAATGAGAAATATTGAAAATGACGAACATGTGTTTGCCAATAAGCGACTTTTTCATCCATATATAAATCACTTTGTGTACGTGCGCCCCAAAACAATTCAAAGGAGTGGGGCTCTCCCTCCGCCAATAACTGTTCAATCATGGCCTTAATCGGCGCAAATCCTGTACCGCCGGCAATGAATAATATGGGTTTCTTAGGATCCATATGTGTTAAATCACATACGCCTAATGGAAGTCGAATCTTTACAGCACCATGTCGCTTCATCTCAGCTAAAAGGCGTTGATTATAGGGGTTATCGCAGCTATGGCGGATGTGTAATTCATATTTGCGAGAACCTAAGGGTGCATTAGCAATGGAATAACTAAACGCATCATCACCAGAAATAATTTGTAAATACTGGCCTGCATGGTAATCCACATATTCGATCGGATTTAAAATGAGTTGTAGGATACTATCCGTGAGTGGATTGATTTGTTCAATGTGAGCTTTGATGATTTTATCACTCATTCGTAATTCCTAATTCTAAATGCGGCCAATAGTCATCGACACGCTTTAAAACGTCTGGATCCATGGTGATGGGTTTTCCCCATTCACGTTGCGTTTCCCCAACCCATTTGCTGGTCGCATCCATCCCCATTTTAGAGCCTAATCCTGAGATAGGAGAAGCAAAATCGAGGTAATCAATGGGTGTGTTATCGATCAGTACGGTATCCCTGAAGGGATCCATGCGGGTGGTCATGGCCCAAATCACATCTGGCCAGTGGCGAGCATTGATGTCATCGTCACAGACGATGACAAATTTGGTGTACATGAATTGTCTTAAGAAAGACCAAACGGCCATCATGATACGTTTGGCATGTCCAGGGTATTGTTTTTTAATCGTCACTACAGCCAACCGGTATGAACATCCTTCGGGTGGTAGATAAAAATCCTTGATTTCTGGAAATTGCTTTTGCAACAATGGAATAAAAACCTCGTTCAAGGCCATGCCAAGAATAGCAGGCTCGTCCGGAGGTCTGCCCGTATAGGTACTGTGATAAATAGGATTGTCGCGATGGGTGAGTCGCTCCACGGTCAATATGGGAAATGTTTCTACCTCATTATAATAGCCCGTATGATCTCCAAAAGGGCCTTCTGCTGCATCATTTCCGGGGGTTAAATACCCTTCCAAAACGATTTCTGCATTGGCAGGTACATGTAAATCATGGCTGATGCAACGCGCAAGTTGGGTACGTTGACCGCGTAATAAGCCAGCAAAAGCATATTCTGATAAAGCATCTGGAACAGGCGTAACTGCCGCCAATAAGGTTGCTGGATCAGCACCTATCGTTACAGCAATGGGAAAACGCTCTCCAGGATATATTTTTTGCCATGCTTGGTAATCAAGTGCACCACCGCGGTGAGTTAACCAGCGCATGATGACTTGGTTTTTATTCAAGACTTGTTGGCGGTAAATGCCCATGTTTTCGCGTGTTTGCATTGGGCCTTTGGTGGTGACTAATCCCCACGTGATTAAGGGGCCAACATCGTCTGGCCAGCAGGTTTGTATGGGTAGTTTGGTTAAATCTACCTTGTCGCCTTCCCAAACATGGGTTTGACAAAGGGCATGACTGACATATTTTGGCGCCATGTTCAACGCTTGTTTCAGAAGAGGTAATTTATTAAAGGCATCCTTGATGCCTTGGGGAGGTTCTGGCTCTTTTAAATTAGCCAATAATTGACCTATTTCGCGCAGTGCTTGGGTATTTTCTTCGCCCATTCCTAACGTAACGCGCTCCACCGTACCAAATAAATTCGTAAGTACTGGGTATTGATAATCATGAGGGTTTGTAAAAAGCAGGGCAGGGCCCCCTGCTTTTAGAACCTTGTCACTGATGACGGTCATTTCAAGGTACGGTGATACAGGGTAGTGGATGCGTTTTAACAAATCGCGGCGTTCTAACTGATCGAGAAAGTCACGAAGATCACCGTATTTCATAGAGTTATTGGAATCCTATTATTCCTGTCGCTTCATGGCATCAAAAAATTCGGCATTCGTTTTGTGATTTTTCATGCGTTCAAGTAAAAACTCGATGGCATCACATTCATCCATGGATTGCAGAATTTTTCGTAAGATCCATGTGCGTTGGAGTTCTTCAGGGCTTAATAACAAGTCCTCACGACGAGTACCCGAACGATTAATGTTGATCGCAGGGAACACTCTTCGCTCAGCAATATTACGAGTGAGGTGGATTTCCATGTTGCCTGTGCCTTTGAATTCCTCATAGATCACCTCATCCATTTTAGAACCAGTGTCCACCAAAGCAGTGGCAATAATGGTTAGGCTGCCTCCTTCTTCAATATTACGAGCAGCTCCATACAATCGTTTTGGTCTTTGCAAAGCATTGGCATCCACACCGCCCGTTAATACTTTTCCTGAGGAAGGAATAACTGTGTTATAAGCGCGGGCGAGCCGTGTTATGGAATCAAGCAGTATCACTACATCTCGTTTATGTTCTACCAGGCGTTTGGCTTTTTCTATCACCATTTCAGCCACTTGCACGTGACGATTAGCGGGTTCATCAAAAGTACTGGCGACCACTTCCCCTTTAACGGAGCGTTGCATTTCAGTCACTTCTTCGGGACGTTCATCGATGAGTAAAACAATCAAATAACAGTCGGGATAGTTTTTTTCAATTGAGTGGGCCAAGTTTTGTAGCATCAATGTCTTACCGGCTTTGGGCGGAGAAACAATCAAACCACGTTGACCGCGACCAAATGGCGCACATAAATCGACAACCCTAGCGGTTAAATCTTCTGTACTGCCGTTGCCTTGCTCCATGACTAAACGTCTGGACGCAAACAATGGGGTGAGATTTTCAAACAGAATTTTACGTTTACTGCTATCTGGGCTATCAAAGTTAATTTGATCGACCTTCAATAAAGCAAAATAGCGTTCACTGTCTTTCGGTGGACGTATTTTTCCTGAAACGGTATCTCCCGTTCGTAAACCAAATCGTCTGATTTGACTCGGTGATACGTAAATATCATCTGGTCCAGCCAGATAAGAGCCGTCGGACGAACGTAAAAAGCCAAAGCCATCTGCTAATATTTCAACCACTCCATCGCCATGGATGTCCTCACCTTTCAGCGAATGGGCTTTGAGGATGGAAAAAATAATGTTTTGTTTTAGCTTGCCGGATGTGTCAACGCCCATTTCTTGAGCAATATTAACGAGTTCAGAGATAGGTAACTGCTTAAGTTCACTAAAATTCATACTTCTCACTTGATGTGTTGGTTAAAAGATAAATGATATGAATATCCAGGGTAGTTTTATCGGGAAGGTCAGCTCATCGAGCTGTTGTTTATGGAATTTTCACAAATGCCAGGTAAAGGAAAATTTACCATACACACAGTTACCATCCTACCATAGCTTTTTAATAAATGCTAGGGTGTGTCATCAATTATTTTTTCGTCGACGCAAATTAGCTTGATTTGCAACCGAAAATATTACAATTGATGCCCCGTCCTAACTATTTAGCATGGAAATTTAAAAATTGCACCATCTTTACTGAAGAATGATGCATATCTAATGCTGATGAGTGAAATGTCATTCTGACTCAAATATTACTATCTACAAATGCCGTTAATTGAGGTTTAGAGAGTAGCCCCGTTTTAATGGCTTCTACTTGACCATTCTTAAACAGTATCAAGGTTGGAATACTCATAACACCATATTTAGAGGGGGTTTGTGGGTTTTCATCGATGTTTATTTTTGCAAAAACAATTTTTTCTCCATAGCTCATAGCGACCTCTTCAAGAATGGGTCCCAACGCGCGGCATGGACCACACCATTCAGCCCAGAAATCGACCAAAACAGGCTTGTTAGCTTTCATGACGTCTTGCTCAAAACTTAAATCAGTTATTTGCTTAATGTGATCACTCATGTGTATTCTCCTAATAAAAAATATAAAGCTTAATCGATTATAGCCTTGTTATGGAAGGTTTTGCGATTATCAGTCAGGTAATTATTTTACAACAGGTCTCCAAACCATGCTTGCATGATGCCGATAGCCACAATGGCAGCTGTTTCTGTTCGTAATATTCTTGGTCCCAAACGAAGCGATTGAAATCCATGTTCTTTCGCGGCCAAAACTTCTGTTTCACTAAGCCCTCCTTCAGGGCCAATTAATAAGGCAATGTCTCCTTCTTTGACATCACAGTCTTGCAAGGGTTGACTCATTTTTGTGTCTAAGACCAATTTAGTGGTGGTCTGACAATGTTTAATAAAGTGCTCAAATGAAGCGACAGGATGAATCATGGGGATTTGTGTACGATGAGATTGCTCACAGGCAGAAATGGCAATGGCTTGCCATTGCAACAATTTTTTGTTCAAACGTTCTTCATCTAAGCGAACAACACAATGTGATGTGATGACGGGAAAAATACTGGTAATGCCGAGTTCAACAGATTTTTGAATGACGAATTCCATTCGCTCGCCTTTTGAAAGGGCTTGGGCCAAATGAATTTTACGAGGGGACTCTCGAGTGACTGCAAAAACATCATCGATAGATACAGTCACTTTTTTCTTGTTTGCGTCAATGATTGTTGCTAAAAACTCACGATCGTCGCCACAAAAGAGCGTTAGTTGATCATCGCGGGTCATGCGCAAAACAACGGCTACGTGTTGACTGGCAGCCGGTGTGAGCTCAATTGTCTGGCCCACATCATATTGCCCTGGTTGGTAGATACGAATGATTCTCAATTTTTAGACTCGTGTGAATTATATATTACATTTGTACTATACTGAGCGCTCAGTATAATATGCAGATCATTTTTAAACCCTATAGTGAGGTTATACACATCATGAATCCTACACGTATCGAAACAGATAGCATGGGAGAAATTTCTGTGCCTGCCAATAAATATTGGGGAGCACAAACAGAGCGCTCGTTACATCATTTTAGTATTGGTAACGATATCATGCCAAGAGAGGTAATGCATGCATTTGGCCTATTGAAAAAAGCATCAGCTATGACCAATCTTGAATTAGGAAAATTATCCAAAGACAAAGCCAATTTAATCATTCAAGCCGCAGAAGAAGTGAGTCAAGGGAAATTGGATGATCATTTCCCTCTCAAGGTCTGGCAAACAGGGAGTGGTACGCAATCCAACATGAATGCCAATGAAGTTATTTCTAACCGAGCTATCGAGTTAGCCGGTGGGACTATGGGGAGCAAATCCCCCATTCATCCCAATGATGATGTGAATATGTCCCAATCCTCCAACGATACATTTCCAACGGCTATGCATATTGCAGCAGCGATTGCCTTTCAACATAAACTCATTCCGGCCGTTAAAAACTTACGGGACGGGTTGAAGATCAAGCAGGATGAGTTTAAGGATATTATCAAAATCGGTCGAACCCATTTACAAGATGCTGTACCGTTAACGTTAGGCCAAGAGTTTTCAGGGTATGTTGCTCAATTGGATGCGTGCCTTAAACGTATTGATCAGATCATGCCAGAATTATATCAATTGGCCTTAGGTGGCACGGCCGTTGGCACTGGGTTAAATTCTCACCCACAATTTGCAAAAAAAGTGGCGGCACACATAGCGGCGCTGACCCATTTGCCTTTTGTGACAGCGCCCAACAAATTTGTAGCGCTTGCTTCACAAGAAGAGTTGGTCATGGCACATGGGGTCTTAAAAACCCTCGCGTGTGCCTTAATGAAAATTGCTAATGATTTCCGTTGGTTAGGTTCTGGGCCGCGGTGCGGCATTGGTGAATTGATTTTACCTGAGAATGAACCTGGTTCTTCCATCATGCCAGGCAAAGTTAACCCCACTCAATCCGAAGCCATGACCATGGTGTGCACTCAGGTGATTGGCAATGATATGACAGTCGCCATGGCGGCAAGTCAAGGAAACTTTGAATTAAATGTATTTAAGCCTGTGATTATTTTTGACGTGTTACAGTCTTTAAATTTACTTGCAGACACCTGCCAGTCATTTCAAACTTTTTGTGTAGAAGGGTTGCAGGCCAATCGAGAAATGATAGATTATTACCTCCAACATTCCTTAATGTTGGTTACAGCACTTAATCAACACATTGGTTATGACAAAGCGGCAAAAATTGCTAAAACGGCCCTCCTAGAAAACACGACCTTACAAGAAGCGGCTGTTAAATTAGGCTTTTTAACAGCAGAGCAGTTTGCAACTTATGTGAAACCTGAAGAGATGATAGGATCTGAAAAATCCTAATCCGGTATCTTCAGGTGGAATGGGTCTATTGGTGATGCTGCTATCGAGCCGTTGCTAGAGCATTAAAAGCATTCATGATGTCTGCTGCATTGTTTGTAAACAAAAAAGGAATGCCTCGATTGATTTCTCGATACAAACTGAGCTTTGAGTCAACAAATCCCACCCCAATCAATTGATGTGCAGCCCTAAGTTGATTGATTTGCCAATCTCGAAGCAAAAAATAATGCGCGAGTACGCCACCAAAATGTTGTTTCAAACTTAATTTACAAAATTGATTGACATTATTATGCATAGGCACCAAAAGGAGAGATTCTTTGGGAAATGGTATGAGTAAGGGCAATGTTGCCGCTTCAAGACTTAATAAATGATAATCCTCACAAGGGATCAATGATTTCAATGTATCGGCCAAAGCCTCTGTTGCATCAAAAGGTGCTTTGACCTCAATAAATAAATGCATGCGTTTTCCATAACGCTCAATGACTTCAGTCAACGTGGGTAATGACGGGACCAAAGCGCGAATGTCCTTGAAATGAAGCGCATTGATGGCAATATCATGACCCCAAAGCCTTTTCAGTGTAGGATCGTGATTGACAACCAGAACATTATCAGCCGAGGCATGGATGTCAAATTCAATTCCATAACAACCCAAATCCAGTGCCCGTTCAAAAGCATCATGGGTGTTTTCTTGAATCAGTGGGTGAGAGCAGTGGGCTCCCCGGTGGGCAGTAATAAATGTAGGGTTTGTTTTGGTGTTTTTAGGTTGGGGTCTAGGCAAATAAGCAAAATAAGTATCAAATAACTTTTCTATGTAATATAAAATATTCATTCGTTCTCTAATTAAAGTAACCCTGCATCCAGCATCCCGAAAGAGCCGCTGATTATATACTGCGCGCGATATAGATTAAAGTGCCCTAATAGAGAAGCGGCTATCGACGAACTGATCGTCTACTTAAATTCATGACGATTTTTTATGAGTAATTTTTCAAACGCTTCACCAGAAATAGGCTTACTAAATAAATAACCTTGGAGTAAATCGCAATTAAATCTTTTCAAAAGGTTATATTGCTCCTCTGTCTCCACCCCTTCAGCAATCACGATTAATCCAAGACTTTTCCCTAACTTGATTATTGTCTTGACGATTGATACACCACTCTTGGATTTGCCCATCTTATCAATAAATGATTTATCAATTTTTAAATTATTAAAAGGGAATCGTTGCAGATAAGTTAACGATGAATATCCCGTTCCAAAATCATCCATTGACAGATGCAACCCTAACGTATCAAACCAATCTAGGAGGTTCGTCAGTGTTCCATCGTCTTGAATAAGGACACTTTCTGTTATTTCAAGATCTAAACATTGTGGCGGAAAATGGAATTTTTCTAAAACATCAATGATCAGCTCTTTTAAGTTGACATGATTAAATTGACGGGCTGATAAATTGACTGCAATAGTAAAATCTGAATAGCCCAGTTCGTGCCATTTTGTGGTCTGACGGCACGCTTCATTGAGAACATAGGCGCCAATAGGAATGATTAATCCAATATTCTCACATAGCGGAATAAATTGATCAGGGTAAATCAAGCCCTTGCTTGGATTTTGCCAACGTACCAACGCTTCAGCGCCTGTGATTTTCTTGGTTTTCACGTCCAGCATGGGTTGATAATAAACAGCAAATTCATTTCTTTCTAAAGCGAGATGTAATTCCTCTCCTAACGTTCTATCTGCCTGAACCAGATTGCTTAGAAGAGGATAATAAATTTGATAATTATCACCACCCAGTTTTTCTTTGCAATGTTGCATGGCTAATTGAGCCATCTGAATGAGCTCATCAGCTCGTACACTATGCTCTGGATAAAGACTAATTCCGATGCTGCTACTCACATGAATGGTGTGCTTGGACAATACGAGTGGCTCCCTAATAATTTTTTGAAGAGAACGTATTATCGTTTCAATTTCAAAAGGGGCTTGAAAAAAGATGATGCATGCAAACTCATCATTGCCTAATCTGGCCAATTGAGTATCTTCTTTCAACCAGTTTTTAAATCGCACCCCAAGTGCATGTAAAACCATATCCCCAAAAATATGACCAAAATTCGTATTAATACTAGAAAAGTGATCAATATTTATATAAAAAACAGCAAAATGGTATTTTCTATTCTGATTTATTGTTTGTATTAATTTTTGACCAAAGTAATTACGATTATTTAATCCTGTCACTAGATCTTTGTATAAAGAATTGATAAGTAAATCCTCTTGTTCTTTATCACTTGTTTTGGGATGTATTCTTTTGTTCGCTGTTGAATGAAGAACAAAGGCAGCCTCTACATTTTTAAATAACTCATCATTATTCCAGGGTTTGGCTATGAATTTGTAAATACCTCCGTCGTTCAGTGCAACCTGGACTGTATTAAGATCGGCATAGGCACTTAACAAAATACTAATAATTTTAGGGTAACGTTTTTTGACAAGTGTTAATAATTCAGTCCCTGTCATGTTCGGCATTTGTTGATCAACAATAAGCACATGCACAGAATGTTTTTTTAAGATTTGGAGAGCTTCTTGGCCGCTCGTAGCTAACAAAATGAGATAATTCTTTTTTCGAAATAAAAGATTTAGCACTTTTAAAATGGAAGGATCATCATCTACGATTAATAAAATATTCTTCATAGGTCATCCCAATAATGCTCTAATTTAATTATAGTTTCTATTATGTTTTTTTGTATTTATTTAACTCCTTAAGAGAATTTTCTATCGTCATGCATTGTGATTTTTGTATTTTAGAAGCGGATATTTCTGCAATCAAGCTTAATAATTGGTGAGTATTGGAAATAATGCTTTCAATATAATCTTTCTGTTTTGCTGATAGTGAATTTAATTCATCATTCTGCAGAAGACTACAAAAACCCAAAATAGCAGTGACACGATTACGTAAATCATGCGTAGACTTTAATAGACTATCTTGATGTTTTTGAAGAGACTCACCGAACGTACCCCATTGTTTTTCAAGTGTTTTTATACTGCTCAGTTGTTTTTCTTCTGCTGCTTGATGATCAAGATTTTTTTTCGAATGTGAGTCAACCATATGTTTTCAATATCCCTTTAACGCTCATCAACAAGATCAAACTGCTTTTTTAATAATATAGTTTATTTTAAGCGTTTTTGGTAATCCTTTCGCCCGCTCGCTTATTTCATTCTCGCTTGGGGAAAATGTTGCTCTAAAAAATGAGACAATATGCCTTAAAATAATAATTGACAGGCAAGAAGAACTTGAGTAATTTAACGACCATTGCCGAGGTGGTGGAATTGGTAGACACGCTAGCTTCAGGTGCTAGTGGGGGAAACCCCGTGGAGGTTCGAGTCCTCTTCTCGGTACCATTGACTAAGTTTAAAACACTTCGCAATGGTTCGCGAGATGCTACGGCAATTGAAGCTCGTGAAAAACCAGCTAAGCACGCTAAACGGCAAGCTACTGAAAAACGTAAACGCGGGCGTCCTAAAAAAGATGAACCCCTTGCGCCCAAAGAACAAAAAAGACTGGAGCGCCAACAATCGATGAGTCTGGAAGAAATGTTAGCCGACCTACCCAAAGCCTGTGATGTTGGCTCTAAGGTAAATGCGAAGGGTTATCTCATCTCATGGAAGGGCTATAAATTTCATATTGATACAGCCGATGGTCAGCTCCCTATCAGCTGCATACTGACATCAGCCTCCGTCCATGATAGCCAAGTCGCACTTCCTTTAGCGGCCATGACGAAACAACGTGTGACCAATCTTTATGATCTCATGGATTCTGCGTATGATGCAGAGATTATACGTGAACACAGCAGGCAACAAGGTCATGTCCCTTTAATTGATTTTAATCATCGCAGCTCAAAAGATGAATGGCAATTTGAGTCTCATGAGGCACAACGCCATAAAGAGCGCTCAACGACGTCTATCGCATCTTTCCCTGGTTTTTATTAACAACCTATTGCTTTATCGATGCTTTCTCTTTTCATGTCATAAAAATTTTTTAATTCAAAATCAATGTAATTTTCCAACAATTTTTTAATTTCATGTTCTGCCCCTGCGTAACTGTTGTATTCTGTATGAAATTTCTGGGGCTTGAATGTTTTTGGAGTATTGAGCAAGTATGTTAAGGAACCATCTGCTTTAAAACTATGTTTTTCCATGCCTGCAGAAGCAATTTTGTAAGAAATTTTAAATCCTTTATAAATATACTCAATCATAATGTGACTCCTTTCTGGAGGATAAGAAGATAAAAATAAGGTCCCTTTTTAGGGTCTATATATGTAGACAGACATGAATATTGCCATACAGAATAACTATAATATTTTCATGTGTATTACTCAATGCAAGTATACCTTCCACGGGTGAGATTTATACCGCTGGCAATAATAAAACGCTGGTAGTTTCAGCAAGTATAGGCGTTGTTTTATATCCGAAAGACGGTGAGGTATCACTGGTTGAGAGGGCCGACTTAGCCATGTATTATGTAAAAAAGCAAGGGAAAAATCATTTCAAATTTTATGATGAAAGTATGGGTTGCAAAAGCAGTAATAGATCAAATGCAATGACGGGTATATCTTCAAGCAGAAATGAGAGAACCGATTGCCTCTCCAAAATGGATTTTATCGCCAGATTTTAAGCCGTCTTGCCAGCATAGGCGCTGGTTATCAGCAAACAATAGAATAACCGTTGAGCCCAGTTTGAAGTAACCCATTTCAGCTGCTTTCTGCAAAGTTAAGGGAGAATGATGAGAGCCGGTATAAACAAAGTGTTGGGGTTTGCGACTACGCTTAATGTCCCCGTGCCAATCGGTTCCGATAGCTCCAACAATAGTAGCTCCGACGAGAACCATCGCCATCAATCCGATGGAGGTCTCAAAAAAAACGACCAATCGTTCATTGCGGGCAAACAAATTAGGTTTCATACGGGTGGTGGCAGGTTGCACTGAAAATAATTTTCCAGGCAGGTAAATCATTTCTTGTAACGTACCTGTGAAGGGCATGTGAACACGATGATAATCACTGGGAGATAAGTAAAATGTAACGAATAATCCTTGGTGAAAAGCGTCACTGTGCTTGCTGTTTCCACCCAGGAGCTCACGTACAGAATAATGCCGACCTTTTGCTTGCAATAAAGTTCCTGAGTTAATTTTTCCCATTTCACTCAGGTAACCATCCACGGGCGAAATAATGTCGGAATTAGCAATAGGCCGGCATTTGGGTTTTAAATGTCGAATAAAAAAAGCATTAAAACTCTCGTAAGATTCGGGGTCTTCTTCATAAGCCTCGCTCATGTTGACATTGTATTGGCAGATAAATCGATGGATGATCGCATTTTTAATGCGAGAATTTTTTACGTTGGCAAGGACTCCAGCCAAGAGGGTCAAATTTTTTTTTGGCAATGTGTATTGCAAACATAATTTTAAATAATCAGACAGCATGCTATGGAAGTAATAATATTTGAGTGGGCTGCATGATACCGTTAAAAAGACATGGTTGTCACATAAAATGGATAATTGTACTTATAAAAGGTTAAATGGATATGCTCTTTACAATATTTCTTTATCTGCTGCTGAAACCAATGTTTGACCGGTTAAGAACAGTATCATTAAATGAAGAATCAAGGATGTCTTGATGCGTAGCCTTTTTCCTTTAAATACTCTGCGATGGAAAATCTAGCGGGGGCAAGGAGCACTTTTTTGCGTTGTAGAATATTGTCCAAGAGGTCTTCAAACTCAACTTGAGTTATAATCGTCATATTTTACAAAAAAAAGCCAATTAGTTGTATTGTAATCTATGTTTGAGGGTATATCAATTTGTCGTTGTCCGGCGATCTGCATCAAAATAAAACGTTATGAACTTTTTTGTTTTTGTTCCAAACTAAACTTTTATAAAACTATTTATTTTATTAAAAATCAACTGGTTATAAATTAAAAAATAAAGTTAATACGACCTAAGGATCCATGGGGTATGGAAAAACACATGAGGTAGCGTATTCTCTTAATGTTACATGATCGAGTAAGCCAAAGGGGTTAACAAAAATGCATCTTATATTTGATTTTGATGGCGTGTTGGCAGATTCCGGAGCCTTTGTTTTTGAAAGGCTTAAAAGGGTATCTGCTAACCAAGACATTAGTAGTGACGAGTTAAGGGAGCTTTCCTCTGACAAAGTACTCAAAAGTCTTAAAATTTCTATTTTTAAACTGCCTTTTCTGATTTATGATATTCGGTCTGAGTTTTCCAAGAATATACCTTTATTAAAATTAGTGGAGGGTTTAAAAGAAACGCTGGAGATACTAACAGCAAGTGGATATCAATTGCATATTCTTTCATCGAATTCTTCAGAAAATATAAATGGATTTTTGCAGTTTCATAAAATTCACACTTATTTTTTATCTATTACAAGTTTATTTACCATATTTGGAAAGGCACGTGGCTTACGAACATTTCTGAGTGATAATAATATACCTACTGACGAGGCTATGTATATTGGTGATGAAACAAGAGATATTGAAGCAGCTCGTGATGTCAAAATTAAAAGTTGTGCAGTTTGCTGGGGATATAATTCTGAATCAGTATTAAAAGCATTTAATCCTGATTTGATTGCAAGAACACCGCAAGATTTAATTTCAATAGTAGAGTCAATTAAAACTTCCGTTTAGCGCTTTGGGGCTTACGCCCGCTGCTGATCTCTTATTTGCAACCTGGTTAAAACCAGGCGGATTCCTATTCTAAGTCCCCATCAAAGGTCGCGCTACCTCGTGATTATCGATCGGGTCATGGATGGCTAAAATCAATCGCGAAGTGGAGCGGCGATCTTTGCGCTAAACTTAGCATTGTAAGCAGGAAGGTAAGGCTTAAAAACGAAAGAACATTATTAATCATTTCAAATTTACAGTACTTTCAATGGCGATGGGTGTATGATAGATGTACCGTTGATGAATACAATAAGGACATTGAATGATTTTTAACAAAAGGACGTGTTGTCAAGCAGTATTGCTCTTGACGGGTTTATGTTCTTCAACAGCCTTTTCAGCTAGCCAATCAGTAAATTCCAGTTCATTTTTAAGCAATTATTCTCACTTTTTATCATCACTTTCTTCCAAACTGAAACACGGCCATGCTGTATTGCAATTAGGCGGATACTGGAGCATTGCAGGCTCACAACAACACATTGCTATTCAAGACCTTATTGGTGACACGTTTATCGTTACGCAAAACGGCGGCAGCAATGGTTTGGTGGGTTGGGGTTATTTTATTGACGGCCAGGAAGAAGAACGCTTCAAGATGAGTTACGGCATTAATGCCTTTTATCTCCCAAAGACAAGTGTTGCGGGTAATGTGATTCAAGAAGACCTTTATACTAACTTAGCTTATCGCTACCAATTAACCCACTATCCAATGTATGCCGTCGCGAAATCTACCATTAAAACCAAATACCCTCGCTATGATGCAACCTTGGATGTGGGAATTGGTCCCAATTTCATGCAGGCGCAAGGGTTTAATGAAACATCGTTGGATGGCATTACGTTGCCCGACACCATTTTTTCAAGCCATACCAGGACTACGTTTACTGCAACCGTAGGTGCGGGAATCAAAGTGAATCATTTCTTTGGCCAAGTGCCATTGGAATGCGGCTACCGCTTTTTTTACTTAGGCCAAGGCCATTTTAATGAGGCAACAAACCAAGTACTAAATACCCTCAATACAGGCCAAGTCTATGCCAATGCGGTGATGTGCTCAATAACGGTTTAATTCTCAAGGATTCAATGAATCTCTTTATAAAAAGAATTTTAACCCGTGCTTTATTAGTGCTCCAAGCAACAAATGTGGTGACGGCACAGGCAATTTGTTTAATAGTATGGCTTTAGATTATGAATTACCCATGTACTGCGATATGTACGCCTTAATTTTGTTGCTGCTTAAATTGTCGACAGACCTTAGTGTTAAGTCCAACATATATACCCATTCCACCTGAAGATACTGGATTTTCGCTATCGCTTTTTGCACTCATGAAATCCTAAAAAACTCGCAATAGGCTTGCTATTACTCGCTTTTTAGGATTTCATGAGTACAAAAATCAAGTCGCGAAAAAACCAGTATCTTCAGGTGGAATGGGTATAGCTCATTCAAATGAATAGTCGTTCAACGGATTAATTTTCTCATTTTAGGATTGGAAAATACTATTGCGACAAATGGCCAAGAAAGAATCAATGGAGCCAATGTGGATCGATCCACACTTGCCCCATTGTTGATCTGCATATCATGATGGGCTAAGACCATGTCCCTCGCCCAGATTCGATACGTTTTCAGAAAATATTGTTTTATCGGAAGGCGTGGGAAAAAATCTTAAATCGGTGCGGACTTTTGCCAGTAAGGCATTCTTTTCTTGGAGTAGTGTTTTAATTTCTGTTCCTATTTGTTGATTTTCAATGGCCAACTCTTTGGAATGGCTCAACATGTTCAAGTGACGCTGCTTGCGTAATTTACGATTTCTTGCGGCTTTTTTAGCACTTTCTGATCGCTTATAGGGTGTTTCTTGCTCAAGTTCGAGCTTGGCTTTTTTAACAACGAGCCTTCTCGTCGCGCTTTTTTTGTGTTTTTCATGATCGTCCTTCAGTTCTAGCTCTTCTATCTTAAACAGAGGAAAATTTCTCGCCGCTCTAGGGAAGCGTGCCGCTCGTGATATGTTCTTTTTGACGACATCGCCCTCCGCTTTTTCTGTAGTTTTACTCTCAGGATTGAGTGCTTTCATTAGGCGGCTCTCATCGGTGAGTTCTTCTGTCACAATAGAATAAAGGGAGTTAATGTCTAGATGAATCAAAGGCATAGTAAGCCATGTTAGATTAATTTTAGGGTTACATGCATGGGTTAAAAAAATTTCCAAAAGTTGCGTGTTTTGGTTTTGATAATCATTTTGATAATTGATAATTTCTGCCAATGGAATGCTTGAATTAATAGAAAGTTGTTGGAGTATAGTTGTTACTCGATCTAATTGGACCTTAGATAACTCTATAAAATGGATGATAAGATCATCGATTGGTATATTAAAAATTTCAGGGTTACACACGGTTTGTTGTGTATCGCGTTGTTTATTAAAAAAGGGGAGTAGCTCTTCTCTCTTCATGGTGATCCTGTGTCTTAAAAATCATGAAGCTGTATATTATCTGATATACAATCCATCGGCTATCAAAAAAGACAGAGGTTATGCAAGAAGTTTATTGAACTAAGGGCGAGGTTTATCTATGGTCTGTTGCTGATCAGTGGTATGCGATTGACTCTGAAATAGAGTGCGATTGAATGCTGAAGTTTTCTTTGAGCTATATATAGCTCTCTCCCCTAAGCAACGAACCAAGCATTGTGTTGGTTCAATGGAACCACACAGATAAAGGGTTTTAGGTAACTGATCTCGCAATTCAGGGGCTGCATTGCGGCCATTCACAAGCATGATTTCACGTATATTTTCCTCTGAAAGAGAGATGTGATTTTCTGCATTAATATTGGCAATGATAACAAACGAGTTACCTGAAAAGCCTTTTCCTTGGTGGACTAAAAAAACAACAAGATCAGGGCTAGATTCCATAAAAACACGTTGTGACCATTCTGGAAAGGTGACTTCAGGAAGTTGCTGAATCGTTTTGTTTATTTGGGAAACAAAATCGGAACAATCAAAAAGTTGTAGCTCGCTGTTCTGATGATATTCTATGGGCGTTGTATCAAAAACATCGACGGCTTTACTGGCGCCGAATTCATCTCCGTATTGCAATATCCAACCGCCATCGGATGAAAATGCAGCAACTGCCATTTTTTCTAACATGCGTTTTTCCAATGTCAATGGATCAGTTACTCCTTTGTCTTGAAATTGCTGTATAGCACGAACAGTATCATGAGAACCAGGAAAGCCTAGAGTTGGTCCGGTTCGTTGTAATAATCCCTTATTCTCAGTAAACCAATTTGAGTCTTGTCTCCATAAATTATAATCAGCACCATCATCGGGTCCTGGCATCCAAAATGAACTATTCATTGTATTCGTTACACAGTCTTTAAGTGCTAAAAATGAATCCATAGAACCACGGCCGACAGTTTCTGCAATGATAATAGGATCATTTTCTTGGCATTCATGGCAATATTGTTTAGCAATTTTAATTAATCGAGGAATCACATGAGGAGGCATTAAAGCAGGCGCATCAATACGAATCCCCCTAAAACCTAAGTCGACAATGTTATGTTTCAGGAAAGGCTCCCAAAAATATGTGATAATTTCTTCCATAATTTCTGGATCATCATAATTAAAACTGGCTACATCAGCCCAAGGGTTGTCAGTCAAAGGATGATAATTCTCATCCATGTTATGCAACATCAAGTGACCATTGGCATGCCGTTTAAACCATTTTCGTGTATCAATTTGATGTTTTTCCATCAATTCGGTATCCCCTGTCAAAAATCGATGATCAATAGCTACATGTTTCGCGACTAAATCAAACAGCGGCATTAGGCCAAGCTCTCGCGCTGTCTTTGTGTATTCTCTGATCGCTTCATCCGTTGCGGCATAACGAGAAGAAATGGTTTCATTTTGCATTGCATAAGGACTATGGATCCTATCACTCATATTAGGTATTGGATTTGTTTGGCAAGGGGTAAATATAGGATTAATCCAAACTTGATCAAATCCTAGAGTGCGAATTCTTGATAAATCTTCACGCATTGATTGAATATCTGTATACAATCCCGGATATTGGTTGTAGCAACGAATACGTTTAGGCATAATTTAAGTGCAATAATAGATTATAATGTTCAATTATATCACATATATTATTCTCATTGATCTTTTTGGTGGAAATCACCATTATGTCAGCACTCAGGGCGAACCTAATTTGTTATGGATAGCATTGTGATAAGCAGCCGTTGCGACACTTAAATCTTGAATGGCCAATCCTACGGATTTGAATACCGTGAGTTGGTTTTTATAATCGTGGTTCTTATGAATTAACCAATGACCTATTTCAATCATTGCTTTTGGTTTTAATCGGTGTTCAGCTATGGCGCTGATGATTTCTCCGGATTCAGCCAAAACCGCTTAGTTTAGTTCTAAATCGTCGCGAAATTACAATTGACAGCAAAATACCCACGCAGACGTCCCGCAACGTCGAATTTAGGTAAAAAGCTATTTTGCGCCATTATTGTTTGAATTTAAATCAAAATCCAGCTAATATTCGAAATATTAATAAACAACTAACTTAATAAACAGGCATAGTATGAAAAAATTAATGTGTATTTTCGTAATGACTGTTCGCGCTGGCGTTACCGGTTCTATGAGTGGGACGTTCGGTCACGATAATGCTCATATGGGTGGTAGTTCCCAGCAAACCAATGTCACTAATCTTGGCAATGCCTACCGTTGTCCGCCAGTGTCGATCGGGTTGGAATAAGGCCAACAGACTCGATTGCGTCACCGAGTCTGTTGTTCAGCAGTTAAGAACAGGACCGGCATCGTTGAATGAGACCGGCAACGGCGCCCAAGATGATAAATTGGGCTAACGTGCCTAATGTCCAAAAGTAGTTTTTAGCGGTTAGAGCAAAGAACGTACTCAAATTATTATTAGCTATTATAGTGGAAATGAATAAAAAAAGGATGATCCCATACATGATGCCATCGCCCACAGATTGCGAACGCATTTTAACAAAGAGGAAACAAAATAAGATTGAAAAAATTGCCATCGATAAGAAGTCTGAAATGTGGATCGAGAGGTTTTCAAGATAGCCTAGATGCATGGCAGCATAGTGTTGTATAACAACCAAAACCACTAAACTTAAAAAAACAACGAAGCATGTTAATCCAAAACGTTTCATGTCCATAGGTTTTTCCTCCTTGTTATATCCGTGGAAGGTATAATATAGCACAAAAATAGGGTAATTCGATGATCAAGTGTTTAAAGTTGACCTACGTAGCCTCCCAGAAATGGCATTATTCTACATTCAATGCTATTCGTTATAGAAAGACAATTCAACTACGAAGGGAGAGTTATCGCCATGAAACCTGAAATCTCGTATTTAATTACTCTCGCAGATAGTCTTTCTGACAGAGGTACATTTTATCGACGTTGTCTATTGGGGATAATCCCAGTAAAAATACTATCCGGTTTGCAAAATAAATCACCTTTAGGTCGGTTTGCAAATAGTTATGTATGGGATGATTATGTTGCTGCGATGATGGCTAACAAATTATTGATCAAGGAGTTGAAAGAGACACGTCATTGGGATTCCGCCGATATAGCCGATGCGGTAGCGCATCATTCACTGCATGTGGGGCCACGATATACGCTTAATGATGACCGAGCTGTGCATTTTGGAAATAAAAAAATCATGCGAAATTACAATGAGGCAGGATTAACTGCTCATAACTATCATTGGATCCCGAGCTCAAATTTAAAATTATCTTTTCGTCGCAATTTAGTGGCTACCCTTAATAGCATGCGTCAACGGTTGTTGAATGATGATGAGACCTATGCAATCACGGATGATCAAAAAAAACGAACCCTTATTATTGAATGGACGGGCGCTAATGATTTGTTAGTGGCCAATGCATCGCCTTCTATGGAAGCAGTAGATAAAGCGATTGCAGCACGCATGGAAAATATTCGGCAATTAATTGCCCACGGTTATCGTCATTTTATGCTCTTTAATGTTCCTAATTTTTTATTAACCCCTCGATATCGTAATAAAAGTGAGCAAGAGAGAAAATTGGTTAATGATTGTTGTATCTATTTCAATAAAAAATTAACGGAAGCGTGTACGCTACTGACGTCTGAAATGAAAACTAAATACTCCGATTGTTCTATCCTTGAGTTCGATGTAAATGACATATTGACGCAAGGGTATAAAAATCCTGAGGCCTATGGTTTAGACGCTACAAAAGTGGGTGAGCCTTATATCAAATCAAGCGATTTTGATATAAAAAAAACATCGTCGAAAGCTCATGTGTTTTGGGATAGTTTGCATTTTACCTCTTATATTCATTTTTTGGTTGGGGAGAAGGTTTATTCAACGATTGAAAAACACTTTTCCTTTTGTGAGTCATCGGGGTCAAAGGAAGAAAGTCAATCGCTTCCTGTCAAGAATCAGACAATGACAACTCGTCAATGGGTGGGTGGAGGATTATTGGCAACATCGGCGGCAGTTGTTGGTCTTAATCAACTGGGTGTTCCATCCAAGACCATTGCTGCGGGCGTTGGCTTAGCGGCTTTTGGGCTGTTTGCAACAAAAGCCATAGAGCGCTTAATGCCTAAAGTTCAAAAAGACAAAGCGCTCATACCATGTAAAGCAATGGAGCTTTAACAGTTGGTAAAATAGGTATAATATGTTTCTATTACGAACAGGAGCAATAATGAAACGTCATGGATCAGCTCAATGGATGGGTAGTTTAAAAGAAGGGAAAGGTACTGTCTCAACTGAAAGTGGGATTCTAGATAATACGCCCTACTCATTCCAAACGCGTTTTGACGAGGAATCAGGAACAAACCCAGAGGAATTGATAGCAGCAGCGCATGCCAGTTGTTTTTCAATGGCACTTTCAGCGTTGCTTGAGCAAGAAAATTTGACACCTAAGATTATTAAAACCACCTCCACTGTAGTATTAGAAAAATCCGAGGAAGGATTTTCTATTCCCTCCATTCACTTGAAAGTAACCGCAATTATTCCTGATGCGGATTATGCGGTATTTAACAAAGTGGCACTTAAGGCAAAAGAAGGGTGCCCGATTTCTAAATTGATGCGAGCTAAGATCACAATGGATGCGATTTTAGAGCATTGAGCGTGTTTATTTACTCATTGAGAGTATTTGGGTTAAATAGTTAATCGACTTCAGCGCATACTCCAACGGGGGAGCTAACGTTGGATCTTGTTCTGCCTCAACAATCATCCATCCTGTATAATCAAGCGTATTTAAAGCCGCTAGAATTGGCGTAAAATCCAGATTACCATCGCCAGGAACCGTGAAAATTCCTGCGCGTACGCTGTCCATGAAGGATAAATTTTCAGTCACAACGCGATTAAAAATGGCAAGACGAATGTCTTTAAGATGCACATATTTAATTCTTGATGAGTAACGGCAAATCAATTCTAAGGAATCGATATCAGCAAATGCGGCGTGTCCTGTATCCAGCAATAAAGATACGAGCTCAGGACTGGTATGGTTCATCAAAAAATCAATTTCATTCAAATGAAATACGCCAGTGCCGGCGTGGTAGTGATAGACGATTTTCATGTCAAAATCATGGGCAATTCGACCTAGGGTATGTAATCCCTGAATGAGAGCGTGCCATTGATCATCGTTAAATACAGGTTTGTGCGCCCCCAAGAGGGGTAGAGAAGTACCTTGTATAGCGTGCCCGCATTCACACACGTTAATAAACTGAGCCCCCATCGCACGAAGAAAACTTAGGCGATCAAGGAATCGGGAGACGGTCAAGTTCGTCTGAAGGGCTTCAGTAAAATGCGTACTAAACCAGCCGCTGGCCAAAACCAATCCTTGCTCATCCAAAGCTTTATTTAAAAGTGCAATATCACAGGGAAATTTACTTCCCATTTCGGTGCCGATATAACCTGCCTGTGCCATTTCTTTGATGCATTGTGCAAAAGGAATGTCGCCACCTAAGGTGGGATCATCATCATTGCTCCAATTAATGGGTGCTATGCCGAGTTTTATAGTCATACGATCCTTAGGATCGTGCCCATAATAACTTCCTATTCTAGCATCAAACTATGGCATCATCTTTAAACGAATTTTCCTAGGGAAAACCTCGAAAGACTGCAAGTATTTCTTCGGCTTCCCCCAGGAAAATTCGTTTAAATCTAATGCGCACATTTTGCGCTAGAATCGGAAGTTATTATGGACACGATCCTCAATAGTCTTTTGCCATAGCAAGTGCTGCCATTTGTTTTTGGTAAACCTGACGAACTTCAAGTCTGGTAGAGACCTCAGCAACGGCTACTCGCCACCAATGCTTATAACCCTGACTCATGCTGTCCGGTGCCACGGGTACTACAATCACACAAGGGGTTTTTTCTAAAGCGGCTTGTTGTAGAGCATTAGAAAAATCATCATAAGTACTTGAATAAAAGGATTTTGCACCTAATGCCTCCGCATATTGGCAAAAATTGATAGGAATGTATTCCCCCGTAAGTTGTTTATTGTGATGGCATCGAAAACGTCGTTCATTACCAAAACCACGGCTGCCATATGCTGTTTGCAGCTGTTGAATGCATTGGTATCCTTGGTTATCAAAAACAATTAATGTCATTTTGAGCTGCTCTTGAATGGCTGTCAATAATTCAGAATGCAGCATTAAAAAACTGCCATCACCCAATAAAACATATACTTCACCCACCTCTTGTTTTTTGGCTAATCGAACCCCGAGACCCGCCGCTACTTCATACCCCATACAGGAAAACGCATATTCCAGATGGTAGTCTTTCGGTTTTTTACTGGCCCAGAGTCGATGCAAATCGCCGGGTAAACTGCCCGCAGCGGCGACGATAACATCATTGGCATCGACATGCTTATTCAACAATCCCAAAACAGCCGTTTGTTGTAACGTGTGGGTTGATGCCGGAGGGGTTATGACAGTATTCCTCACGTTTTGCCATTGTTGACGAAGGTTAGCCATATGATGCTGATAATGATGAGGTGTTTGGTACGCTCCTAAAGCAGCGGTGAGTTGAGATAGCCCACAACGTGCATCGCCTTTTAGGGGAATACTGGATAACTTATTGGCATCCATCGTATTTATGTTTAAGTGAATGAATTGACAAGTGGGATTTTGAAAGGCCCATTTGGAGCTCGTGGTGAAATCTTGCAAGCGCGAACCTATCACTAACACACAATCAGCCATTGCTGCTAGATGATTTGCAGCCTCTGATCCTGTGACTCCAATGCCCCCAACATTCATGGGATGATTCGCTGATAACGCGCTTTTTCCTGCTTGGGTTTCAGCCACAGGAATACTGTGTTTGAGAGAAAAATTTGCCAATTCAGTGCAAGCCAAAGAATAATGAATACCACCACCCGCAATGATCAAGGGTTGTGTTGCTTGTTGCAACATGTGTATGGCCCGTTGTATCGCGGTAATGCTGATAGGTTGTCTATCAATGATCCAGATGCGTTTTTCAAAAAAATCTTCAGGATAAGCATAGCTTTCTGCTTGCACATCCTGTGGTAGGCATAATGTGACGGCACCTGTTTCAGCGGGATCAGTCAGAATCCGCATGGCATTAAGGCCTGCTGAAATGAGTTGTTCAGGACGGGAGATTCTATCCCAATATTTGCTAACGGGTTTAAAGCAATCATTGACGGATAGTGTATAATCGTGAGCCACTTCCAGCTGTTGCAAAACCGGATCGGGTTGTCGACAACCGAAGGTATCGCCTGGTAGTAATAATAAAGGGAGCCGATTGATGGTGGCAGTGGCTGCAGATGTTACCATGTTGGTAGCACCTGGACCAATGGACGAGGTACAAGCAAAAATTTCCAGTCGGTTTTTTTGTTTGGCAAAAGCCGTGGCTGCATGGGCCATGCCTTGCTCATTGTGACCTTGGTAAAAAATGAGGTCTTGAGGATTGTTTTCCAATGCTTCACCTAAGCCTGTGACATTGCCATGACCAAAAATGCCGAAGATCCCTTGAACAAAACGATGTTCATCCTCATCAATCTTCACATATTGATTAGCAAGAAAACGCACCAATGCTTGAGCCATGGTTAAGCGAATTTTTTTCATTCAAAAGATTCCTGTTCATGAGAGCGCCATACTCGCCAATTGGCTCCGTTTTCCTTCGTCCAGGCATGCTCATTGCGAAAAGTCGGAAGGTGATAAGGATCATCTTGCAAATGACGAATAAACCAAAGGGTATAAAGTGCATACCCAGGAGCAACACAATGCGCGTGTTCACCCCCTTGTAAAATTTGATACGTGTCATTGTGTTCAATACGGAGCGTTTTTGCACCATCCTCGGCAAAAGCAAACCCTTGAGGCTCAGAAAACCGATAGTGATAAATTTCGGGTTGGGCATGATAATGCGGAGGATAACTGGACCAACGCCCCGGCAAGGTAATAATTTCTCCCATCACCAGATTGGATTTTGGGCGGTTTCGTTTATCAAATACCGTTCGAACATGCCGATAGGCGGTGTTGTCTAAAAGGCCTACACCACGATGATCGAATTCTAGCAAGGAATGATGATCAAAAAGCGTGGGTGCAAACCACTGATCGTTAAACGTTTCTATCACGAGCAACTCACAATCTGTTAACGCAGCAACAGTAGCTGCCGTGTTGGTGGGACAATGCAAGACAATGGGAGCTGTTCTAAAATAATCAGTCCTTTCTGCCGGTACTGTTTTACCATCAAAACGGAATTGTACACGTCCTGTTAGCAGAATGGTGGCGAATTCAACTATTGGATTGAAAGAATAGGTTTGTCCCATGGACAATTTGATGACGCTGAAATTCATGTCCCCATGTACAGGCGTAGTTTCAATGTTGATAATGGGATGAAATCCAAAGGAAAACCCTTGGGGTCTTTTGATCAATAGTGCAGTTTTTGGTTGGGGGGTGGTTATTGTATGTAGATGAGAGAGTTGTTTACTTTTCCATGCAGATGGGTTGGTTTTAAAAGAGGTCATGAAAAAACATAATTCTTGCCAAGATGGAATCGCTGGAGCACAACCATGTCGGGTGACAACCAGTGCCCCGCAAGCATTGGCATAGCTTGCTGCTTTTTCCCAAGTCTCCCCTCGTAAAAGACCACGTAACAAACCTGCCATGAATGCATCGCCAGCACCGAGAACATTTAATACGGTAACAGGAAAAGCATGACAGCTAATGGTTTGAGCTCCCCCTTGTGGATAAATTTCACACCCTTGCTCTCCGGTTTTAACGACCAATGTCGCTTGGGTCAGTGACTGAATGGTTTGTATAGCTTGAGCGAGTTGAGGGTGACCGCCTGCAAGACAAAATTCTTCCTCTGTGCCGACCAGCAGATCGCAAAAAGGAAGGATGTGTTGATAAATATCACGGACTGTCTGATTATCCAAGTATCGAGTTTCTCCGTCGCCCCGTGAGGTCAGTCCCCAGAGCACGGGTCGATAATCCAAGTCCATGATGACTGCTGTTTGATGTTTCTTGGCCAAATTGACCGCATACAAACTGGTTTCCCGCATGCTTAATTGGGAGAGCCCAGTGCCCGTGATTAACAGCGCGTTTGATTGTGCCAGCATGCCTTCATGGATATGTTTTGGTTGTAATTGCATATCAGCGCAGTTTTCACGATAAAACATTAACGGAAATGATTTGGGGGGGGTGACGCCAAGCAATACCAATCCAGTCAGGTGATCGGGCGTATCGTAAAGTAAATCGGTAAGAACGCCTTCGGCAATTAAGGTTTCTTTAATGAAGTGCCCCATCTCATCACGGCCAATACAGGCAAGCAATTGACAGGTTAATCCAAGTCTTGCGGCACCCACGGCAATGTTACCGGCACATCCACCGAGGTATTTTTTGAAATGATGGGCATCGGCGAGAGAAAAACCAATATCATCCGCATAAAAATCAACAGCAACTCGTCCCATGCAAATGAGATCAATAGGACGTTGCTTGACAAAATTGAAGGGTATATGTGGGTTCATGCTTCGAAACTCACATTGACAGGTTTACGATGAATGAATGATTCACGAGCAGCCATTGCAATTCTCAAGGCTTGCAATCCCGCAGAGCCCGGAACAGGGCTTGACCGTTGTTGGCTCCATGCCTGGTAGAACGCTAAAAGTTCATTGACATAGGCTTGTTGATAGCGTTCTAGAAAAAAATAATGGGGAGATGCGCTTGAATGGTTATGTTGGTTTAAAAGGTGCACCCCGTGTTGCATTTGATTATCGACCCAGAGCATTCCCTGTGAACCAAAAATTTCTAGGCGCTGATCATAGCCATACACGGCTTGACGGCTATTATCAATGACGCCTAAGGCGCCATTGGCAAAGCGAAGTTGCACGATGGCAGTATCAATATCATTGAATGCTTCAAATTCTGGATTAATTAAAACCGAACCATTGGCGAACACTTCCACAACTTCACTGTCCATGATAAATCGTGCCATGTCAAAATCATGAATAGTCATGTCCATGAATAGACCACCCGATAATGCGATGTATTCTTTACTGGGGCAGGCGGGATCACGCGATGTTATTTTTAGAATCTGCGGGTGACCGATTTCGCCTTTGGCAACACGTTGTTGAAGATTCGAAAAATGTGGATCAAACCGACGGTTAAATCCAATTTGTAACAAGGTATCGTTGCGAGTTATGGCAGAAAGTACGGACAAAATGGTCTCTTCGGTTAAACCGAGAGGTTTCTCACAAAAAATAGCTTTATTTGCTTCACTGGCCATGAGTATATGCTCAACATGCACGACAGATGGGGAGGCAATTAATACAGCATCTATTTCAGGATGGGTGAGTATGGTTTTCGGCGAAGTTGAACAGACTGTAATGCCTAGATCATCGGCCCACCCCTCATTAAGATAAGGATCTGCAATGCCTACCAATTTAAACTGAGGCAATTTGGATTGAATATTCTCTGCGTGTAACCGGCCAATACGGCCAGCGCCAATAATACCTAATCGACAAGGTGCATTCATAAATGCGCGTCTGCTCTTCCATGGAAAACTGGGGGAAAATACTATCATGAATTATTAGTGAAATCTATTTCAACAATTCGAACCTTTTTGTAAACGATCCTTGATGCTTTTTCTAGGATTATAATTCATCAAAATCTAAAACGTATATTGATGAATCAAGATTAAATAGAGTAGCATTCACACCTTAAATAATCCGCCACTGAACTGTATAGGTAGAACTAAATGATAGGTCATCAAAAAGGTGTTGTTTTAGCCGGTGCTTTTGGAAATGCATTGGAGTGGTATGACTTTACGATTTATGCTTTTTTTGTTCCTGTCATTGCCACTCTCTTTTTTCCTGCTAAAACACTGTTTTTATCAATATTGGCAACGTTTGGTGTGTTTGCTATTGGTTTTTTGGTGCGTCCTTTAGGTGGGATACTATTTGGGTATATTGGGGATCATATTGGGCGAAAAAAAGCGTTGATTTTATCGATGATCATGATGTCTGTTCCCACGTGTTTAATCGGATTACTGCCAACCTATCATGCTATTGGTATTGCAGCGCCACTAATGTTGATTGTTTTACGCATTATCCAAGGACTGGCTGTCAGTGGAGAGTTAACCACGGCAACCGTTTTTTTAATTGAGCATGCCGATGTTGATAGACGTGGTATTGCTGGTAGCCTAGCCATGACGGGTGCATTAGTGGGTATTGTACTCAGTTCTATTGTGGCATCAGTGGTCACAGAAATGGTCAGTGATAGTCATCTAACGACATGGGGTTGGCGCATTCCTTTTGTATTGGGCGGGGTTATTGGCATGATAGGGTTGCGTGTACGTATGAAATCCATAGAGCCGATGATGTATGAGGAAAGTAAAAAAACAACGTTAAAAAAAGGTACGCGTCCTTCCGTGATACATCACATGACGAGTTTGGATTATAAGACAATATTTGTGGGGATCTGTCTAACGTCCATCATGGCCATTGCTAATTATTTCCTCATTGGCTATTTCAATACTTTTTTAGTGGAATCCCAAGGGTTACCTTTACGAGCAGTCACGGTGATCAATTCGATTGCAATGACCCTGCAAATGATTTTGACAGTGATGATGGGTCGGTTGTCTGATAAAGTAGGAAGAAAGCGTGTATTAGGAAGCGGTATTGTCGGTTTGGCTGTGTTAGCTTATCCCGTCTTTTGGTTGTTACTTCAGCATGATATATACAAAGCCCTCATAGGGGAAACATTGTTTGCAATGGCCACAGCGGCAATTTGTGGACTTATACCAACGACGCTGGCTGAAATGTTTGATACGCATCATCGAAACAGTGGAATATCCATGAGTTACAATGTTGCTTTAGCGGCTTTTGGAGGAACAGCTCCGTTGGTAGCTATCACTTTAGTAGCGAGTACACAAAATCCCTTTGCACCGGCATGGTATTTAATCGTTTGTGCAGTCATTGCCTTCTCCGCATTATTAACTTTAGATGAGAGCTATAAGAAATCACTTTAAAAAGCATATGACAAAGAAACAAGACCTAATAAATCATTAAGCGAATTATTATAGGTGAAGAAGTCAAGGGAAGATAAATTGGCGTTGTTATAAGGGGCCGTGTCTGTGAAATTCGCGTAACCGTTATAAATCATATCTGCGCGCAAAATGAAACCATAACCTATTGAAAGACCAGTGCCTAACCCAACCTGAAAGCCATTCAAATAACTGGTGAAGTTAGGCACTGGGCCATTGTTTTGAGGAATAAGTCCACCATTGTCTTGTAAAGTGACCTGTGTACGCGTATAGCCAATAATGGCATGAATGTCAGCATCTGGAACAATTTGATAAGTGGGAACTAAACGAAGTCCATAACTGGTATTGTGTTTAAAGTTGGCACTGCCGTTACTAGAAATGATAGTAGTATTATTATTTTGAAATATGCCGAAAAACTCTAATCCTGCAACCCATTGCGCATAAAAATCAAAGGCATATCCACCAAATGCTGTGCCTATAGGACTAGTAGCAGCAAACTCTGCATTTCCATTATTAGTCGGTATTTGTTGATCGGTAAAAACAACATGCTCTGAAAAATGATCAATCCCAATGCCAAGTCCAATATAAGGATAGTTCGCTAAAGACACACTCACGAATGCCATGAGTCCAAAAGGCAACAATCTTTTGATGATTAGCATGGTAAATCCCCTATCCCCACGTGCCGTAGATTCGTCTATTTAATGATAGAACTTAACATAGGAAAGAAGAGGAAACAACCTTCTAACTTTCCATTCCATTGGGGTAGTTTTATCTGCTTTTTATAAAGCTTTTTTATTCTCGTGCGAGGAAATCTTTTCCATAATGTTCGAGATAATTATTATAATTGCCAAGAAAATTCTGTAACCCATGCTGCTCGGTTAACATGAGGACGCGTGTGGAGATACTATCAATGAAAAAACGGTTGTGACTAATGAATAGCACAGCACCGGAAAAAGCTTGAAGAGCCTCTACCAATGCATCAATTGATTCTAAATCTAAGTGGTTAGTGGGTTCATCCAAGATCAGCACATTGTGTTTTTCTAACATGAGTTTTCCTATAACTAAGCGGGCACATTCTCCCCCGCTTAACATCGAAATTTTTTTTTCTACATCTGATCCACGAAATAAAACTTGCCCCAGTACGTTTCTAGTCTCTTGCGATGGAGCAATGCTATGTTCTTCCATCCATTGCCATACGGTTTGCTCCGGATTTAATTGTGTGCGGTAATCTTGAGCGAAGTAACCGATACTCACGGTTTCACTCCATTCAAAATGACCGATGTCGGAGGATAATTCTTGCATTAATATTTTTAGTAGCGTTGATTTTCCAATGCCATTGGGACCGATGATGGCACACTTATCTCCACGTTGGATTTGGAAAGATACGCGTCTTAATAAAATTCTTTCATCAAATTGTTTATGAATGTTGTCTACTGTAACCACGGATTTTCCCGAAGGTCTTTTTTGTTTAAAATGGAAATGGGGTTTGAAAATATTTGATTTTTTGATGTCTACTAATTCGATACGATCAATCATTTTTTGTCGGGAAGCGGCTTGACTCGCTTTGCTGGCTTTTGCTCCAAATCGATCCACAAAACTTTGCAAGGATTCAATTTTCTTTTCTTGGTTTTTTAATTCATTTTGCTTTAGGATCAAGCGCTCTTCTTTCATCAAACAAAATTGATCATAATGACCGTGATAATCTGTGATGGTGTCATAATCAATATCAAGAATATGCGTGGATAGATTGTTCAGAAAGCCACGATCGTGTGAAATAAAAACGAGTAATCCTTTGAAGGACGTTTGTAAGTAGGTTTCCAACCAAGCAATCGATAAAATATCCAAGTGATTAGTGGGTTCATCAAGAAGCATAATGTCTGGCTTTTGATAAAGAACCTGAGCCAACAAGACACGTAATTTATAACCACCTGATAAAGCGCTGAGAGGGCCATGGTGAAAGGTTTCAGCAATCCCTAAGCCCAATAGCAACTGTTTGGCTGTCGCTTCGGCCCCATATCCCCCTTGATGCATGATAATGTCTTCTATTTCGCTTAGACGATATCCATCTTCTTCCGTGAAGTGTTCTGAGGAATACAATTTGTCTTTTTCACGTAGAGCATTCCATAAAAGCATGTTTCCACTAATCACCACATCGATAAGTGAAGTTTCTTCATATCGAAAGTGATCTTGCTTTAAAATACCAATATTAATACTCTTTGCTTTCTCGATAGTGCCCTGAGTGGGCTGTTCTTCGCCGGCAAGAATTTTTAAAAACGTGGATTTTCCCGTACCATTCGCACCGACTAAACCATAACGCTGTGTGGGCAATAAAATCAGCTCAACGTCTTGAAACAATGTTTTTTTTCCAAAATTCATACTGATATGACGTACATCTAACATACATTTTACCTTAACTAAATATATTGCGCCGAGCCTCAGTGGATGAAGTATTATATGCGTTTGTACATGATTTGTACATATGGACGGTTGATTGAAAGCTGCATTAATTGATCTAATGTGCTCTGTGCTAAACTAAAAGGAGTTCAATCTGAAGAAGTGTCTATGCCACAGTTTAATTCATTGTCTATGGACGAACTCTTGGTAAACTTAGAGCAAACGGCGGATAGCGATTATCCGGCTTGGGCGTTATCCATCGTTGGTTTGGCTGCAGTTAAAATGCATGATGATATGCTTGATAGCGCGGTACTCACGGCGTTGCGTCAGAGTTGTCAAGAGGCAGAAAGGTTCAAACAAGCTGTTCAGAATATCAGTGCTAAAAATAAAGCAGATGCAGAAATCGCCCTGGCTGAAACCATCAATGATATTGCAGAAGAATTACGATTAACGTCTCATTCAAGCGCACCGTAGTGTTGAGACAATGATGAGCTTCACTCGCTCTGTTCGGGATGACAGTCATTTAACCCCTTCATTAATGTAAGCGAAATTCTCCACCCAAACGCTGCGCGTTCTGGTTGGAGAATTTCGCTTACATTAATGAAGGGGTTAAAAATATTAAAAAATTTATCTTGACTCTTTCATCTAAGGGAGTTTTTTGGTTAATTCAAAAAATAAAATGCTATGCTATTCAAGGAACAACCCCTAGGGACAAATTATGCTTAAGTTGACGCCTATTGCGCCTTCGCGGGAATGGCGCAATAGATGTCTATAAGCTAAGAATGCGGCAGTTCTAAATGAGCCTCATGCGCGCTGGCTGAACAGCTAACCATTTCCCTCTGAGGACCTTTTGCAAAAAAATGATGGCGATGGTAACCCAATTTTGCAATGGCAGGGGGAACCCAACCATGTAACACTTGCTCAATTTCCTCAGATTTTTTAGGTAAAGCAGCGCTCAGTACTATGCAACCAGTTTTGGTGACCAACACATCATCTTCGATTCGTACTCCTATATTATGCCATTTTGGATCCAAATCTTCTGGCTGAGCAATATAAATACCTGGTTCTACTGTGAGCACCATTCCTGGTTGAAACTGTGTTTTGCGCCTACTTACCATACTGGTGTCATGCACGTCCAATCCCAGCCAATGTCCTACACCATGCATGTAGTAAGTATCACAGGCATTTTTTTCGATTAAATCGTCTAACTCACCTTTTAAAATGCCTAATCTAATAAGTCCTTCTGTAATACATCTCACAGACAAATTGTTAAGGTCCAACAAGGAAGCACCTGGTTTTACAGCTTCTATACAAATTTGCTGTGTAGATTCAACTAGATCATAAATTGCGCGTTGCTCGGGTGTGAATTTACCATTAATTGGAAAAGTACGAGTGATGTCTGATGCGTAATTTTTATATTCTGCACCCGAATCGATTAAGACTATATCTCCATCATGTATTGCAGTATTGTTTTTCTGATAATGCAAAGTACAACTATGCAGTCCTGCACCCACAACATTGGGATAAGCCACTTCTTGAGTCCCATGATGCATAATTTCCCTGAGAAATTCAGCCGATAAGGTCATTTCATTCTGTCGGTCTTCCTCTTCAGCTTGCATTGTTCTCATATGACCAAGCATGGAAATATCAACAGCGCGTTGTATGGCAGCGATTTCAGTAGGTTCTTTGATTAATCGCATGGGTTGGATGTATTCCTCCGACTCATGCAAAGAAAAAGGCTCTGCTATTAGATTAAATACTTCTTTACGCCTCTTTCTAAAAAACTGATTGAGTAGGTCCTCTAAATTGGGTCCGTCTTTTTCAGGTGTCAAATAAAATTCATGACATCCACCTAAAGGGTAAAATATTTTTTTACAGGATGAAAATAGGGGGTAAAGTTCTGTTTCTAAGTCCGTAATGTTATAAGAAACATCAGCACCGTATTCAGAAAGCGCACCATCTTGACCCGCCCATTTACCGGTAAAAGCCTCCATATGGGGTTCATGAGCACGATTAAATAATACATACTCACCGTTTTCCCTACCTGGAATTAAAACTGCAATGGAGAGTGGTTCCGAAAATCCCGTTAAATAAAAAAAACTACTTTCTTGGCGAAAAAGATGCTCAACATCGGCATTGCGTGATTTAGGCATAGCACTGGGGATAATGATCATGGAATCGCCTCCAATTTTATCCATTAATTGACGGCGTCTTGCTCTGTAAGTTTCGGTAGTAAATAATAACTCTTCTTTTTCTTGCATGATGTTCTCCCTGAACAAAAAATTCTCTTAGCAGTTTATTAGTTTGACTTTTTTTGTCAATCCTGATCCTTATTTAGAAATCTGTAAGCAAGCAATCCATTTAATTATCACTGAAAATAATCTTCTTTCCAAATATCAAAGACCTGGTTGTTTCTCCTCTTTTTTAATATTGCTGTTAGAAATTAATCTACTTGTTACAAGATGGGGCTTAGCTGGAGCAAAACTGGATATTGGAAATTTCCGTATTCTTGGTAACATACGTCGCCCCATAATCATCATTGATTGGTCTCCCTTAGGTCAAGTCACAGAACATCAGTCATATTTGATTATGAGGCTATCTTATGAGAATTATAAATTTCGTGGGGATCCCTCAGAGTCTGACCTCAATTGAGCGCGTGAACATCGTCGTATTGACTATATATGATTCACAATGTATCGTATTAAATCCTTTATTTCAAAGGTCACTTATTCTCATGACTATGTTAAATCAAGAAACCGTCCAAAGTGTTTTGGATCAAATAAAATCCATTCGATTTTTAATAAATGAAAAAATACTCGATAATCCGGGGGATGAAATAGACATATTTGAGAATAATACAGCGCTTGATGAATTAGAAGCGTGTTTCACTCCAGCACCTCATGAGCAACTAGAGGAGCGGATTACGCAGTTTTTCAGCAATCGATGGAACCGGATCCGAAATCGTTCTATGTGTTATACCCTAAATCCTTGTAATTTAGTAAATCTTTTATGCTTGGATTTGGCCAAAGCCCTGTCCCCTCTACCTAAAGATGAGTCAAGTATCGATGAGTTACCCCCATTAACCGGTCCTTATTTCCTATTGATGCCCAGCTTAAAAGTATCTGTTGATGCTTATGGAGAAAACATCCATCGATATCGATTGCATGAATTTATTTTGTCGGATGATGAAACAGTTTTTATCCCTATTGCGAAATGTCTCAATCGGGCTATCATCTCTGATTCGGGTGAATTCCAGCACATTGTCAGTGAAGAGATTCATACGTATGACTTGCTCAGCGTTAGCGAAGAAAAAAGATTAAGTAGACATTCTCCTTTAGTGGCTGATTACATGAAGGCAATCGATGCCTATAATATCATGCGGCTTCATGGCAATGACATCATTAGCCAACTCAAGCTATTGGTGAATGACTTAAGGGCCGGTGGTGAGCTCGAAGGTGGAAAAAATTATGATGCGGGAGAAAAAGCCAATGCAGGGATCATCAAATTTTTTCAATTTTGGGATGCGTTGTCTAAAACAGCAAGAAAAAATTTTTTGGCAACTTATCCTACATTTAAGGATCATTTTGAGCGTTTAAGACGACCGAATAACACCAATTTTAGAGAGCCCCGTTTTTGTGTACAGCTGATAGCCGATGCGATTGAAGGGGACATTCGTAAATATTCAATTAACTCCGCGTCAGCCGATCAAGCGTTAGTCATCGTCAATGAAAAAAAACAATTGTTTGAACAATTAATAAAAACAGACACTTTTGTGAAGCCGCACTCCAAAACAAAACCACCTCTGGTATTGCCTATGATTTCTGCATTGCCTAGCAGTGAGCAGCAAAAGATATTTAGACATGCTAAAAGCCAAGATGCTTGTTCTTATGCGCTTAAGCATGATCCCGATGTTTTGACAACTTTTCCAACAGAAACGCTATTAAATATGGCACACAACACGAAATTCATTAACAATATGACAGCTTTAATGCATGCTTCTCTATATGGAAAAGAAGGTGCTGTGAAGACCTTACTGGCCTTACCGATAGATCTGGATCAAAGGGATGCGAGTGATTACACAGCTCTGATGATTGCTGTCAAAGAAGGGCATGCTGGTATTGTGGATGCTCTGTTGCAACAGGGTGCGGATATGACCCTTAGGATAAGGCATGGAGACGCATATGGAAAAAGTGCACTGGATCTTGCTTTGGAATACCATCCTGAATTGGTTGAAAGGTTACTTCTGAAGGCAATCACTTTAAAAATTGAACAACAAAAAGAATGTTTAGGTAATGTATCAAATAAGATATATATCGATATACTGGCCTATGCAATGATTGAGCATCCCGAAATATTTAAAAAGTTGTATGCTTACCTAATTGAAAATAATCAGAACGTCAAGGAAGTTATCGATCGGTTTTTGTTGGGGTTGAATTTTATAGAACATTTTGATTCTATTAGATACAAAAGTAATGAAATGGCACTAAAGGCGGCCAATGGACGAAAAAATTATACACAAGCAGCGGAGATAGCGAAATTCTTAGTGATCCGATTGGCCAATGAAATGGCAGGCCTTTTACAAACTACGGAACCCTTGGATCAAGAGAAAAAAGTAATATTTCGAAAAAATTGTAGTACTTATATCAAGGAAGCCTTGTCTGTTTTGGGCGAGCATCGGGGTTGGAAAAAAGTTAATCTTACGTTTTTAATGATATTAGGCTTCCCTGTTGCCTTGCCTTTATATGCGGCTGGCATGTTTTCAATTCAAACCGATTCTGCCAAAAAATTATTGGATTTTGACTCAGATCTGAAAGAAGACAAATCTAAATGTTTGAATCATTGATATTTTAATGTTTGTTAAACGTTGACTGATCATTCCCAATGATTTTGCCTTGGGAGCGTGGTGTTTCATTAAAATATTCTGGAATGGCCACAATTGATTGATTTTCTAGAGTTTTTTTGCTACGGTTCACCAGCAGAAAATGGATGTTGCTGATCTTTCTTTAGGCTTTAGCTTTGGGTGAATACGCAACTAATCAGTTAAATAAAAGGGATATTGACGAAAATGGATCGAAAAAATTATTCAATGATTGCATCCTTACTTTTGGGATGTAACATCGCAGCAGCAGGTGATATGGCGATACCGGTTTATGCGTCTGGGTGGGCTTTTGAGGCGCAAGCCGTGTATTTACAACCTAGCTACCCTGATTTAGTAAACGCGTTCCTTGTAAATCAAGTTTACACAAATTTTAATACGCCCCTTGCTAGTAGCCCCTATACTTTAAATGTCCCTCAGAGTAGCCCCACTTGGGGTTGGGGGTTTTTTCTCCAAAGTTCATATAATTTTAGAAATTCAAAAGACATGACAGTCGATTGGTTACATCTTCACCACTCATCATCCGAGACAATAACAGTGAACTCCTTTGATGCAACACCTAAAAACCCACTACAGACGCCAGCTACCTTTAACGCTGCACCACAATGGGATTCCGTGAATGCCGTATTAGGACAAACGTTTAACTTTGATACGGCAAGTAGTGCTAGATTATATGGTGGCGTTCAATATGCACGATTAATTAAAAATTTGTCAAGCCAATATGCAGATGGAAGTCTAAATACCAGTCAAATATCTACTCTTAATGGATTTGGGCCTAGAATTGGTATTGATTTATTTTTTGAGCCGAATAGCATGTTAAGCAAAATCCCTGAGGGAAAGATTTACGCTAAAAGTGCTGTGTCTATTTTGGCCGGAACAATCGGATCAAGTTGGAGTGGAAATGGATATCAACTACTCAACATCACATCAAATATGAGCCAACACGTTATAGTACCAGCACTCGAAGCTAAGATAGGCGTGAGTAGAACCGCGTGCAAAACGGCTCACAATGGTCAGATAGATTTAAATGTTGAGTGGGCTTGGTACGAATATTTAAATGGCTCCACCGTTTTGACAAGTACAGGAGGATTGGAATCAATCACCGCACAATCCGCCAGAGGTTTTGACTACACTGTACGAGGAAATGGAAATATTGGCTATCAAGGACTACAGTTCGGGCTGCGGTGGACATCGTACGCGTGAGATTGTGCGACAGACCGGTATGGCCATCTTGACTGATAATACACATAATCCTCAGGGATTTGATGCGTTTTCGGTGGGATGTGCCAAGTCTTCAAGCACATAGTGCTTTGCATGGGGAACGTTTGGAATACAAGAGAGTGCTAGCTGATTAGATGGCCGCTCCTATCGATATGAATATTAAGCACTATAACTTTCTGCTTCTTTGAAAAAGCGCAATTTTTCTATAACAATGATAACCTAAAGTTAGCTCATTGGATTGAGGATTTTTGCTATGTGTCGCTTGGTCGCCTATCTTGGGCATGAAGTTTTATTAGAAGAGGTGTTGGTAAAGCCCGTTAACTCCATTGTAATGCAAAGTTTGCATTCGCGTGAATCAGATACTCGCACCAATGGGGATGGTTTTGGTTTAGGATGGTATGCGCCAAGTATCAGTGATACTCCAGGCTTGTTCCGATCAATATTGCCGGCATGGAATGACTGGAATTTGTTGAACTTAACGGAAAAAATCAAATCACCGTGTTTTTTCGCGCATGTACGAGCAGCCAGTACAGGTGGAGTGTCGCAATACAATTGTCATCCTTTTGTGCATGGTCGTTGGATGTTTATGCATAATGGTGAAATTTTTAAATTTAGTCTAATTAAGCGTCATTTGCGTCATTTATTGGATGATGATATCTACGATTGGCTCAATGGTGAAACGGATTCCGAGCATTTTTTTGCTCTGTTTCTACAACTCAGTAAAGGCAAAGATTTAAATCAATTGTCGGTCGTCACGCAAGTGCTACAAAATACCTTTCAACAAATGGATGACTTGGTGAAGAAGTTTGGTGAAATAGGTCCTTGTTATTACAATGTTTGTCTGACCGATGGTTTTCGAATGATCGCAAGTCGTTATTGTACCGATATTCAGTTTGTTCCTGAAACCATGCATTATTCTTTTGACAGCGATTTTCTTATTCAGCCAAGTCGATTCGGGTGTTGGCCTCTCCTCAGAGGAGGCCAACGCGGTGGATTCCTGATTGCCTCTGAAAAATTAAATAATTTTGATATAGAATGGCAGGATGTTCCCGTGAATCACTTGATTGAAGTCGATACTGATTTGAGCGTACACTTACAACCGTTATAGCGATACTTGCGTGCAGTATAGACATTGGTTAACACATATAAATTATAGAGAAAAAATCATGCCATCTTTTGATATTGTTTCAGAAATAAATGAAGTTGAATTGCGACATGCTGTTGAAAATGCGATGCGTGAAGTGAGTACGCGCTTTGATTTTCGCGGTGTTCTTGCAACCATCGAGTTGAAAGACTTATCGGTAACCTTGAAAACCGAGTCAGATTTTCAAGTCCGCCAATTGGAAGACTTGTTTCGTAATCAATGCACTAAACGCGGCGTTGATTCCTCAGGCGTGGATATCGAGGAGGAGCCGGTGCACAGTGGCAAGTATTATTCTCTAACGATGACTTTCAAACAAGGGATTGATCAACCTGTCGCTAAAGAAATTGTTAAACTCCTTAAAGACAGTAAAGTCAAAGTACAAGCTTCGATCCAAGGTGATAAAGTGCGTGTCACTGGCAAAAACCGCGATGATTTGCAAGACTGTATTGCATTACTAAAAAAATCTGATATTGAATTACCATTGCAGTTTAACAATTTTCGTGATTAAACCTAGTGCTGTAGGGCTCAACTGCTATCTCTAAACTAAAAGGCCGCGTGGATTAGTCGCTGAAATACCGAGAATAGATTTTAAGATAAGTCCCATCGGATTCCATGCTGAGGAGGGCCTGATTTATTTCTGAAAGCAGTTTGTGTGCATATAAATTTGCCATGATCCCATAGCCATTCCCAACCGGAATGGGACCACCAATCAATTTATAAATTTTACTATTGTTGGTATACCAATTTTGTGCAGCTTCTGCATCCATGAGCACGACATCCAGGGTTCCATTGTTTAAGCCATCCATGAGATCAGGGATATCAGGGAGATTTGTAATATGAATTTTATCACTATATATATCCTCAGCTAATTCTTTGAAAGGGGTGCCTAGCCTTGTTCCTATACGCGTATTAATAATCTCTTTGGCTGACGAAATACTGGATTTGTTTAATGTCATGAATTGGGCGTTACTTGAAAGGTAGGGTAAGCTAAAGAGAAACTTCTCTTGCCTAATTGGCGTAATAATGATTGCTGCGATAGCAAGATCAATTTTTTCTCCTTTGAGCGCTGAAAATAATTGGTTAAAAACCATGGGGGTGAATTTACACGTTTGATGAATACGGAGGCAAATCTCACTCATAATATCAATGTCAAAACCATAAAAATGATCTTTGTCATCAGCAAGAGAGTTAAATGGTGGGTTTTGTGCCGTGGTCCCAATCAATAGGGATCTTGCATGAGATATGGGAAGTACTAATAGCAGGAGCAGAAAAATAAATCGTCTCATGGTATCAATCCTTTGACTATTAAAGATCTATAATGCGGTAATGTGCCTTGTCAGTGCAACTAATTTTGATTTGAAATTCATCCATTAAACAAGGACACATAATCAAGCATAGTCCGAAACGCACCACGATGTTCATCTTTTTCTGCACTTTTTTCACCCTCTTTTTCATTTGAAAGGAGTGGTGATTTATCATCAACCTCTATATGTATATTGTTGGCAGGAGCAGCAAACAACGCATCATGATGCTCTGAATCTGAATCTGAATCTGAATCTGAATCTGAATCTGAATCTGACGTTGATTCTGAATCCAGTCTTTCTTCAGCCGGGGATGCCTCTTCGTCCAACCTAAGTTCAGGATAATTATTATAAAAGAAGGCATAAGTGGAGGGTATGGTTATTTTAACTTCATGAGCTTCCTCTACGGGCGTGATAAAATAGCGAAATATAGGCCATTGACTTATCATATTTCTAAAAGACAGATTTCCACTTAACCATGCTCTTAAATTAGGAAATAAGAGCCCTTCGCCTTTCCACCAAGCTGTAAAATTATTTATGATTGGAAAAACATCACTAAAATCTAGTTCTCCCGCCCACCAAGCTTGTAAATTAGGAAATAATTTTCCTTTTCCTTTACACCATGCAAGAAAGTTGGGGGTAAAAGTCCCTGGATATTTTAAAATACTTGTACGGCCTGCCATAACTGCGCTGTATTGCTCATGAATTTTTACGGTTCGTTTTTCGATGACCTCCACTTGATATGTATTTTTTTCTTGTAATTCCTGCATCGTTTGAAGCCATGCATTTAGCTCTTTAGGCTTTTTCAATTCTGGTGCTGGGGTATTCCCTATGAAAGCTCGTTTGGCCTCAGGTAAGCATTCAGTAAATTTACACCATAGCTCAGTTGTTTTTTTATAATGTTCAGTCAATTTTTTTTCAATTTCGTCAATATTAGGTTTTTCTTGTTGTATTTGTGCTTCAATTGCTAATTGGGTATTTTCCTGGCTAAGGGTAATTTGCTCGAGGAATTGGCTCCAAGCTTTTGCAGATTCTGCATCCTCAGAAATGAGTTGTTCATATTTTTGGGTATAAACGCCCAAGAGATCATCAAAACATTTACAAAACAATCGATGAAGTTTTTTTGTAATTGTCGAGAAAACTTGCAGACGCCTAATAAAGGCTTCTGGATTTAAATAAAAATCAGTATTAAGGTAATCTATCCCAAAATCCTGTTTTAATGATTCAATATTTAATATCATTTGGGTAGTACCGATGAGTCCAAAGCGCCCTGAACGTCCTAGGCCTTGAATGTAATCGCGTTCTTCAGGGGGAAGAAAAGCATACAACACTCTTAATCCTTCTGGCCCAGGTACAATGTCAACACCCCTCCCCTCCATCTCTGTTGAAATGGTTACTTGACCCGCCTTACCCGCTTCATTTTTGATAAAAGCCGCTTCTGAAAAACCATCTTCATAATCGGTGGCGGCATGGATGCGAGTAATTTTAGGTAAGCCATTTTTATCTTTTTTGGATGCCAGACGGCTTTGTAAGGCCTCATAAAGTTCTCTTGATTGATTATCATCTTTGCAAAATATCAATGTTGGCTCATTTTTGGTATGCGCTTCTAAAACAGAAGTAACAAAGGTGTCTAGATAACTTTTATCGTTTCTACAAATAATGATGGGACGATCGTATCGGTGCATCCCTTTATGTCTTGGCACATGAATAAATGTTGTATTAAAATAGGCTTTTGCTTCTCTTTTTTCAAGATCAGTCCCTGCCGAACCAGTCACCGCCATAAGACATCCTCTTTCATACTCTTTGAGCATGGTATTGGTTGACGTCGTAGAGGCAATTTGTCTTTGAGGCTCTATTTGAAATTGGCGCTCCTTTTTCTTACATTTCTCCAGAATTTCTTTTAAATAAGGATGTATCGCTTCCAAGTCGGATGCTCGCATGAGGCGATTAAGTTCAGCGTGCAAACAGGCATGAACACTCTCGGAGAATTTAGCATTTTCATTAATCCGTGACCCAATACGGCACATTGCCGCCGCTACTTTTTTATTACCCAGCTTCGTCGAAATAGTTGCTTCTGAGACAACTGAATAATCAATGTTGTACTCAAGATGACGCGCAATGTAAGCGGCATTTTGCCAGGTTTCCAGCTGGTCTGCTTTAACCATTTTTACAATGTTAAACAGATCTGGATTTCTTGCTTCTATAAAATCAAGGAGTTGTTCACCGCAACGTTTTTTATTTTCAAAATACGTTTTTTCAGTTTCTGCTTGTGCAAAAAACTCCATAAGTAATGGATAAAGAGGAACCAGTTCAATATTAATTTTTGGAGTTTTGGATGAAAAATTATATTTTGTATTTGCAACATCAAAAAAGGTTACATCCGCCTCATCAAGTGTAAGTGTACGTTTTTCTTTGTTAGGATCGATCACTTGATTTGATTGATTCTGCATGCTGCCTTTCTTGCGAAATAAAAATAAATTTGCGGGATCGGAGATATTAATACCACCGATTTTATAATCTTCAACTTTGGAGGAGGCCGTAATAAAATTAACTTCGGCACCTAACGATTTAAAAAAGGGTAATGATTCAAGGTAATCTCGTTCCGCAAGCGCAAGGTTGCTTGTGAGAAAATCAACGGTATTCCCTTTGAGGAATTGGCAGGCATTTATAATCATCAGAATACGGGTTTTTCCTTCGCCCGTGGCAATTTCTGCAGTGACTTTTTTTCCAGTTTCAAGCATGGCTAGAATAGCCATTATTTGAGTTGTGTTTAATTCAAATGATCGACCCGGGATTTGAATATCACCTACAAACTCAGGCGGGCGACCTTTGCAGCGATGCATCAACTCTGTAGCTAACATAACCAAATGGATATGATTTTTATGGGTTGTGTTTTTGTAGTCTTTAAGCTCTTGCAAAATAGATGCTGTGGAAAGCATCTTTACAGATTGAGATTGACTTTCAATTTCCAAGAGGTATTCCTGAGTAAATAGGGCCTTTACCTCAGGCATTTTTTGCGCAATTTGCTCTGCTTCAACCCTCTTGAATTCATTATCTTTTTCACGCCCATCACTCCCACTGATGAGTGCACAAGGGTTTTCATCAAAATGTTGATAGGCGTTATTTAGGGCTTCTCGATTATCTAAATTTTTGGTCCAAAGCATGAATTTTGCTATAGGAGGATAAGGGGCTTGTTGGTAAAAATCATGCATACAATCGATGATAATTTGTTTTTCTTTGTTTTTACAAATATAAGCGAGAAATGCAATGATTTCTTCTTTGCTGCATTTCACATTATTGTTCATTTGGGATATCAAGACATTCATAAAATCTTTTCTAATGGTATTATTTAATGATTGGTAATCAGATCTATTGAAGAGTTCGACCAGATCGTTAACACCTCTTCCGGGCATACCACCCGCAAAGTGATACATTAAACTCAAGACAAGATTTTGGTCTTTAAGAAGGATTAGACCATCAATGAGTAGACAGATCTCATTATGGTTTTTGCTAATATCATCGGGAGAAAGGGTCAAGGCTTTTGCAATAAAATCATTGGCACGAGTAGCCGTATTACTGTATTCATGAATGAAGGCTTCTTTTTTATCATAAAGAGCCATCACCACGTCTTGAAAGCGTGTACTCATCTTGAGTCTTAAGCGTTTAACATCACTTTGAGTATCCAATGCTAGGGTTGAGAGCCCTTCGCGTTGCAGATCTTCACATTCTTTTTCTAAAATGATTGGAGAATAGCCCCCGAAATTTTTTACAGCATGCCATGCTTTCGCTAACAAAGGTTTATGATGATGTTCGGATTCTCGGCTTTCAATGGCGGCGTTTATTCTATCAATAAGACTAATAATTTTTCTGCATTGTTTAAAGCAATTCGTGTCATTAGGTGATAAAGCAATCACGGCTTCAAGTTTACGGCGAACGCTCATTAATCCATGGGGTGTTCTTTCATATACATTAAAGTGATTAATTTGTTCTGCTAAATCATCTAATTCTGGAAAGTTAGGATTATCGGCTACCTTAGAGGCAAAATTCACTTGCTCATGGGTCGTCGATAAAGCTTGTAAAGGGCTTTGGCAGACTAATTGTGCCGTGAAATTGAAAGCTTCTTTGCGTGCTGTGCATTTTTTTAGGAGTGATGGGTAGGGTACATTGATCAAGTAGTCGCATTTCGCCAGGTGATTTCGATCCGTTCCACCCTTCTGTGCGTGCTCTCGAGCAATAATTAAATATTGTCCGAATTCGTCAATGGCTTTCTTCGACATTATTGTTTGAACAAGGGTTCTAAATTGTTGTATATAAGTGGGTGGTATGTCTTGTCTGTTACGGGATAATATCCCATCTGTTTTAAGCGCATTTTTACAATATTCAAAAAATTGGTTGTTCTGTTCAGGCGTTAATTGATGAGTCAGTTTGACCAAATCAGTAACTAATTCGGTATAATAACTTTTTTCCTCATCTTCATCAAAGTTACTCACCAACGTTTCTATAGCACGACGTGTGCCTTTGTGATGACACTCCAGGCTATCAAAGAGTGTATCAAAATTCACCTCATCTTTAATATCAAGTAATTCATTTCCTTCAAAATGTTGTCCATAGTGCTGATGTAACCATTCACGGATTTGTTTTTTGGATACCGACGTTGGTGAGCATAGTAAGTCTAAAAGTTCATTTTGAATATTATCAAGTATATTGAAATCTAATCGGGTAGGTTTTTCTCTATCTTTAATCAATTGCAATAGCGATAAACCATAGGGCAGCAAGCGCTGAACCGCATCTTGATAGCCAGGTAGGTTAGTTCCCATGACGCGTTCTTTATAGCGCTCAATGACTTGCTCAAGTGTATCTTTTGACTCATATTCTAAATGAAACGTCGTGAGCAGAGGGAGTAATACTTGTTGCGGATTAGTTTCTTCTTTGCTAAGCGTATTATGCTTTTTATCCAACAGTAATGTACTGGCATCAACAAATTGTTCTAAAAGCGTAATATCATTTGCCTCAGGGAGAAATTGTCCCTGTTGATTTGCTTTTACTGTTTCCGTTTTGATAAGGCGTATGGCCTTGATCATCACACCGGGTTGATCACTGTATAATGTCGCAGCAATGTCCATTTTAATGCCCATCTCTTTTTGAACTTGCTTCATATTCAAAATGGATAGATTTGGATTTAAAAACTTATATTCGGAGAGCGTTAATAATTTATTTAAATAACTCATGGGAGGAATGGATGGCATGTTCATGATGGGTTTGAGTAATTTATTCCGGACCTCTATATACCCACCTTCTGCGTCAATCCCTCTTGAAAGGGCAAATCTTGCAATACCATTACGGTTAGCTTTGATACGCTCCATGTATTCGAGTTTTATCGTTCGATTTTGGAAAAGCTCCCATTCCTTATAAACATTTTCACCATCAAAGCCTGTGTCCTTATCAGTACTCGTTGTTTTTGCTAAAACATAAACCATACGCAGTTTATTTTGGTTTGTGAGGACGGTGTTGGACAAAATATCCTTTAAAATTTGTTCATATATTTTAAGAGGTAAGTGCTGTTTTTGCCTAGCAATATAACGATAAAAGGTGGGTATGATAATACTGGGATCACTCTCCGGGGCTCCCTCTATGATTGCGCCCATTTCTCCCAGTGCTGGGTGTTGTTCTCCTAATTTCATCTCAGGAATAATGAAATGCATATCGGCTTGTTCTGAAACATCGATATTATTGATACATCTCCATTGTACTTCCTTGTCTTGCTTTGGACATTTTTGGAGAAGTTCAATCATGTTAGTCAGCGTTGTTGGAAGATCTTTTCCCTCTTTAACCGTAGGGGTACTGTAGAAAGGTAAGCCCATTTCTTCAATAGTCACCGTGGCTTCAGTAAACACCTTAAAGAGATAAGGCAGATCACTATAACCCTTCGTAAAATCGACATGATTTTTTATTAAAGCCATCCACCAACTTCGTTTTTCTACACTTAAGTTTGCAATTTTTGAAATGGTTTCATTAAAGGCTGGATCCTGAATGAAGGGCAAGTAACTTGGCATGAGTTTTAGCAGCAGTGCATGTGTCTCAAGGAAGGCCGCTGTTTTGTAGGGATCATCATTGTATTCCCATAATTTAAACAAGTGCTCAAGTCCTACTGTACCGTATTGACCGATAACATCCAGGAGTGCGTCAAATTGTTCAACATCGAGTTTTAGTGTTTTCGTCCATTGGATTAATTTATTTTGAAGTGTTTGGTTATTACGCAATAGATACTGTAGGGGGTGATCTTCAAGACGTGAAACCTTCAACTCAGGAAAACACTTTCTAAATCTTTTAGCTTCACGTCGGTTGGTCATTTGCTGCCAGGTGGTTTTCAGAGCCTCACAACCCGTTTGAGTCAGTAACTCATGAATAACACAAGCCGCCATCGGAGAGCGTTCAAGTTTAGGTGGTTCGATTAATTTTGGTGGGGGCGTCTTGGTTTTAACCTCAATGACTTCCTCTGGAGGGTTTTCAGTCGTCGATTCCTCATACAAGGTAATTTCAATCTTTGGTTTTACCTTTTTGGGGCGAATGCGTTCTTTGGGAGGTTCTTTAATCGTTTGTGAGCTCAGTTGATTTGATGAGGAAAGTGTATCAGTTATTTGCTGGTTATTTTTTTCTAAACGGTGGTTGGAGATAAGATTATCCAGTTCAACTTGTATTTTGTTTTGCTCAAGATGTGCTGGGAGGGTGATTTCAACAGCAAAGAGTGCCAATTCATTTTCTTGTAAATACTTTAAAATAAAACCAGCCTGTTCCTCTGTCATGGCGTCCCCATGAATGAGGAGATGTTTTGCATTACTATGCGTCAAACTGATTAAAGCATGCTTTACCTCGTCAATTCTGGAGTTGATTTCAACGGCCGGCATTGTGCCTAACTCAAGAATAACTTCATCATTATTGAGATTTTGCAGTAAACTTGTATCTGGAGAATTTAACATCTATAACCTTACGCTAAATTTTAAAGAATGAGAAACTGTATTGTCTAATTTACCTGCATTATGCGGGTAAATTATTAAGAAAACCTTAATGCATCGAGAGCGGGGAGATGAATATCAACGCCCTGATTCAATCCAGTTTTTTATAAAGGTGTGAGTGATTGGTTTTCAGGCTACTAATAATCTGATGTTGCCTGTTCAACGTTTTGCACTTCTCAATAAATCACGATAAAATGAATAAAAAATATTCTTTATGGTTTAATTCAATAATGAAATACGGTTTATTATTGCTGATTGCGGGTCTACCTACGGTGTATGCAGGAACCTATCCGGTGCAATTGGGTAATAATATTGTTGTGATTAAGCAGTACAAACATGGACGAGGAAAAGCATTTATTCATTTGCATCAGAATGAAATCACAGCTCTGAAAGCTGCAAAATCAGTGGTGAGAATGAAGGGGGGAAGCATTTTGACCTTAGTTCATCCAGGCACAAGGAACATTAGTTTTACTTTACGTGGGCAACACTATGAATTTGATCCAAATCGGATCTATACCGATGCGGGTATTAAGAAAACGTTGCGAGAATTTAGTCATTATTCCCCAGCGGCAAAGATAGAAGTGAAAAAACTGGCAAATAAAATTGTAAGATTATTACCTAAAGGTAAAGTCATTGCTGTTCATAATAATAAGACCTATTCACTTAAAGAATATTTTCCGGGTAAACCCTTAGCCAAGGATGTGCGCGCTATCAGCGTTCGAAATAGAAATAATTACCGTAATTTTTATTTAGTTACTCAAAAACAAGATTATTCTCGATTGAAAAAATTTAAATATAACATTGTATGGCAAGCATCTTCAGTCACCGATGATGGTTCTTTATCTGTTTTTTTAAAACATAGAAAGTACGTTAATGTCGAAGCCGGTTATGATCAATTAGCCCCACAAATCAAAATGTTAAAACACGCTTAACCGATTTTAACCCATTCCAATTTGATATATCTAAAATCATGTCGCATAATTAAAATACAATATATGGCAAGGATGCATCCATGAAAAAATTAATTATTGTGTCTGGTTTGGTTTCATCCATGATGTTATTGAGCAATTGCACCGTTAATTCATCCGATGCAGTTGAGTATAATTCTGATTACAATACCGGTTATTATAATAATTACACCATTGGTTATGAAGGAATGGGTGGTTATGGAACCTATGGTAGTTATACCCCGGCTTATTGGGGATCAAGTTTCGGTTATTATCCCTGGTATCGAAGTAATTATGGGGCTGGCTATGGTGGCAGAAACTACTATGTGGGTGGGAGCCGGGCAGGTTTCGCACGCACGGGATTTGGTGGTGGCCATTGGGGTCGACGATAATTACTCAGTAGGACGAATGGTAAACACCTATGGGAGTGACTCTAAAGTTCCCATAAGATTAATTGGATTGATTGAAAAAGAGTAAAGAAAAACACATCGATTTATGTGACATAGGTGGTCCTCGCATCAACGAAGAGATACTTTGCCGGAATCGCCATGGCACTGTTGCTGACTAAGGAGCATGAGACTGGGAAGCCCGTAAGGTTAGTGGCTGGCCTAGGTTTAACAGCGACTGTTTGCGGTCGTTAGATCTCACTTCGTCAATGGTTGCTAGGGCGACTGCATCAACACCAACGACACTCGCCGCCGCTCCTGCCCCGGCCCGACACCGACACCCTCGCGCCGCCCGCGCCCCACTTACCCCGCGCGTCCCGCGTAATATTCCGAATGAAAAGCCTAATCCAGTATCTAGCTTGTAGGCACCCGGAGAAAACCAAACATCATAATTATTCGTCACATCGCTAGGCAAATAATTATTCATCGCATAGTTATAAAATCTAAGCTGGCGTTTTAGATTGTCAGGTTTAGCGGCATCCAAAAGCGCCTTGTTGTTTATGTTTATGTTGGCAAAAGACCGGTCTGGATAACAGTATTCATGGGCAATATGAGCCGGGATATCACGTTGAGCGCGGCCGACTTCCTCTATCCAGATTTTATCAAGTACCGCCCAATCAGTTGCAGTTTTATCAAAGTTATCAGGTTTTTTATTATACTCACCTACATAGTGCTTTAATGCGCTTATTAATGGCCTGAGGTTGGCAAAATGGCCGTCGTGCGCAACTGATTATCTTGCATGACAGGTCTTAAGATGATGCTATGTAAATTAGCTGAAGTTGCCTGCATTAAGTGCACTAAGGGCTCTGGATACAGAGGAAAGGGTTTCATTAATGGTTCTGTAATCCGATGGTCTTGTTGTACTTGCTTTAAAATTGTTAAATAAGTCTCTATTTGTGAAAGACGCTCTGCTTTAGCGGTCTTTTCCTCTGACTCAGACATGTATTTTAAATCAAATGCTAATGCTGATTGATAAGCCTCTAAACTCCCCACCGCTGAACTTTGTTTATTCGCACCTAAAAGACCAAAAAATTCTTGTAATGAATAGACCGCTTTACACGTATTATCTAATCCTATCTCAGTACCACTCATGATGGGCATTAATAAGTGAACCCGATTGGTCTTCGGGTTGATGTAAATATACCTCGGCGCAATCAGTTCTTTGAAGGGTAATTTCATACTGTTGTATTTTATTTGGTTATCATGCCCTATAGTGTTCCATATTTTGTCAACAATGGTCAAGATTCATTAAGTAAATGAAAATGATTGCTCAACAATGAATCTGAATTCTGGCTTGTATTGCTGAATGTTTTCAAAAAATTCTAATGTCGCCTCTTTGAAGGTATCGAATTTCTCATAATATTTGTTGTAGTAAATAAACAGCCTTGATCCGATCAGCGGCGCGCTTGTCTTTGCAATCACGATGAGACTGTTTCGGAGCAATAACTTTTGCAGATGTAAGTGTTAAACGGTTCATATCACTATAACATGATCCCATTAATTAAAATGGCAAGTCATTTTTTCTTGAAAATTCCTAAATTTCATTCGCGAAGCGTATATCTATTCTTTTGCACGAGAAACGTATTCGCCCTTGCGCGTATCAACTTTGATCAACTCTCCAGTTTGCACAAATAAAGGAACTCTGACCACAGCACCCGTTTCTAGGGTAGCTGGTTTTCCACCGCCCCCTGATGTGTCGCCTTTAAGGCCAGGATCAGTTTCAGTGATGGCAAGGATGACAAAAATAGGAGGCATGACGAGCAATGGTTCATTATTCCATAGGGTTACAACGCACATGTCTTGTTCTTTCAACCATTGAGCCGCTTCTTCAACAGATTCAGGACCTGCAGCGTATTGTTCAAAATTCTCGGGGACCATAAAATGCCATTGCTCACCGTCGGTGTATAGGTATTGCATCTCAACATCAACAACATCCGCTGAAGGCAACGTTTCATTTGATTTGAAAGTTCGTTCAACAACACGGCCCGTTTTTAAATTTCGGATTTTGACGCGTGTAAAGGCTTGCCCTTTGCCTGGTTTCACAAATTCACAATCAACAATGTTACAAGGTGCATTATCGATCATCACTTTTAAGCCGTTTTTAAGTTCATTGGTGCTATAGATAGCCATCAGTGCTCCATGGTTGAGATTTTGTCATAATTTCGTTAAAGTCCGTGCAGTTTATCAATTCTGTGTTGTGAATGCGAGAATCAATCCCCAGTTGGCAAAAAATATTGGCGCAAGGCTTTACTGCCTCGTCTGAATTATTGGCATTTTTGAATTTGCCTCCTTCATTATCAAACCCGTCCGCTGAAAAAAAGTTCAGAACGCGTGTGCCTCGCGGTTTTGCAGCTCGTATGCAACCCGGTAATCGTTTTGATCCGTTGCTATTACAAGTGCTTGCGGTCGATGATGAATTGCAAACGATGGATGGATTTGTGATGGATCCCTTGGCTGAAGCTACCGCAAATCCAATGAATGGATTGATTCGTAAATACCATGGCCGTGTTCTATTGACGGTCACAGGGGCTTGTGCTGTCAATTGTCGGTATTGTTTTAGACGTCATTTCCCTTACCATGAGAATAATCCTGGTCGGGAGGGTTGGCAGCCGGTGATTGATCATATTAACCATGATTCTAGCATTCATGAGGTCATTCTAAGTGGTGGAGATCCGCTTTTGGCGACCGATCCTCTACTTGGAGCATTGTTTGCTCAATTGGCAACCATTCCTCATCTTCGTACTTTGCGTATTCATACCCGATTCCCAGTGGTATTGCCTGAAAGAATTACCGATGATTTTATTCATCTGTTGTCCACCACGCCCTTAAAGACAGTGATGGTTTTGCATAGTAACCATGCGCAAGAACTGGATGATCAAGTCTTGCAGGCTTGCCTTGCATTAAGGCAGGCAGGTTGTCTATTGCTTAATCAATCAGTTCTGTTGGCAGGAATCAATGACAATGCTAAAACCTTGGTTGAATTAAGCGAGCGTTTATTCACTTGTGGAGTACTCCCTTACTATTTGCATGTGTTGGATAAAGTCAGTGGGGCCGCGCATTTTGATGTATCGATAAAAAAAGCTTCAGAGATTTTTCAAGCGATGCAAACCCTGTTGCCTGGGTATTTAGTGCCAAGATTGGCTCGAGAAGAACCGGGGAAACAACATAAGACATTAATTATTTAAATGAGCTCATTTAGTCGATCCACAATAAAGTTCCAGAAGAGTTTCTTGGGCACTATAATGACCTTTACGATTGGGTTTATACGTTCCATCGCTTTGCATTTCCCAGGCATCGCGATTATCTTTTAAGTAATTTTTAAAAATTTCTTGTTTAATCCGTTTTTGACAACCCTCATTAAGAATCGGAAACATGATTTCAATACGGCTATATAAGTTGCGTTCCATCAGATCGGCACTGGAGCAATAGTAATGTTCTTTATCACCATAACGGAAATAATACACACGATGATGTTCAAGAAATCGACCAAGGATTGAGATTACCCGAATATTATCTGAAATTCCTGGAATTCGGGGTCGAAGACAACATACACCCCGAACAATAAGATTGATTTTCACACCCGCCTGGGATGCTTTATAGAGGGCCTGAATCATGGTGAGGTCGGTAAGACCATTGACTTTGATCTGAATCTCAGCCTTTTTCCCTTTTTTTGCAGTGAGTCTGCATTCATCAATCAATCCCAACAGTGCTTTTTGCAAGTTAAAAGGTGAATGATATATTTCTTTGAGTTTGATGGTTTTTCCAAGACCGGTTAGTTGCTGAAAAATAATTTGGGTGTCTGCCGTAATAATAGGATTGGAGGTCATCAACCCTAAATCAGTGTATAGTTGGGTCGTTTTTTCATGATAATTACCTGTTCCAAGGTGAACATACCGTTTTAATTTTCCATGAACGCGGCGAACGACCAAGGTCATTTTGGCATGGGTTTTAAATCCAACCACGCCATAAAGGACCAAAACCCCGGCTTCATGAAGACGATTGGCTAATTTTAAATTGGATTCCTCATCAAACCGGGCTCGAAGTTCAATCACAGCTGTCACTTCTTTTCCAGATTGGGCAGCTTCCACCAATGCTTGTACCATGATGGAATTGAAGTGAGTCCGGTACAAGGTTTGTTTTATGGCTAATACATTGGGATCTGTTGCCGCTTGTTGAACGAAATCAATCACAACATCAAAACTTTGGAAAGGATGGTGAAGGAGAATATCTTGATCATCAAGAATGTTAAACACGTTGGTTGTATGCTTAGGAAAAGTGGGGTATTGCGGGGTAAAGACAGGATAATTTAGATCGGGTCGGTGGATTTTATTGATAGCACTTAGATAACGCATGAGATTAACGGGGCCATCGCAGTAATAAACGTCCTCATGATGTAAATGGTATTTTTGTAAAAGAAAGTCAGTGATGGTTTCCGGACAATTTTTATCAATTTCAATACGTACGACGTGACCAAAATCACGAGAAAAAAGTTCTCGTTGCACAGCAGCAGCTAAATCCTCAGCCTCTTCTTCGCGCAAAAATAAATCGCTGTTGCGTGTGAGCCGAAACGAATAACAACCACTGATTTCCATGCCGGGAAATAAACGATGAATATGGGTTTTGATGATGGATGATAAGTAAACATAATCATTACCGTTATCACACAATTCTGAGGGTAGGTGAATGATACGAGGTAATGATCGAGGAGCATGCACTACGGCATAATCAATAAGTCTGTCAAATGCATCCGTACCACTGAGAGAAACGATAAAATTCAAACTTTTGTTGAATAGGCGTGGGAAAGGGTGGGCTAAATCCAGAGCAATGGGACTGACAATAGGCATGACTTCATTTTTGAAGAAATGTTTTGCCCACATATGGATATCGTCGGTCCAATCGGAAACATCATAAAAATGGATATTTTCTTTTTGCAATCCCGGCATGAGTTTGGTGTTAAAGATACGGTAAAGTTCATCAATCAAGAGGTGGGTTTTATTGCTTAATTGACGTAGAACCTCCTCCGCCGTCAACCCATCAATGCTCAATTTTTGAGATGAAACAGCGATTTTCTCTTTTAATCCTGCCACACGAATTTCAAAAAATTCATCCAAATTACCACTACAAATGCATAAGAACCGCATTCGTTCTAAGAGAGGAATACGCTCATCATTCGCAAGCTGCAGTACCCGTTCATTAAAGGCTAACGCTGCATATTCTCGGTTAATGTAGTAATCTGGATTGTCTAGCGATTGAATCAAAAGTGGCTCCTAACGAACGAGAAAAACACAAATGCCAATAAATGCGATGAACCCCCAAAAAGGGGACATCTGTAAGAAGGCTAACGCTAAAAAAAACAATACACAAGCCAAGGTGAGCGTGAAAGAGTAATACAGGGACAGAACGCCTTGGGCAATAGAATAGGAGGCTGCTGCAAGCAAAGCTAAGGAACCGTATTGAACAGCGACCATGACTTTATGCGTTAAAGGGCTGTTATTACTGGTTAACCATGTATAACCAATAATGGCTAATAAAAGGCCGGGCAAATTTAAGCAACTTACGGCTAGAATTAACCCCAATAAACCCGCCGCTTTATAACCAATCAGAGCCGATAACTTGACGGCAGTAAGCCCTGGAAATAAAAAGCTTGTGCCCACCATGTTAATGAATTCTTCTTGTCCAATCCAGTGACGATAAGAAACTGCTTCGTATTCAAGCAATTTTAGCATCGAGTTACCGCCTCCCAAAGATATCAACCCTACTTTTCCAAAACTGATGATGATGTTGAGAAGTGTTTTCATAGGGACCTCAGAAAAGGTGTTGAGGATTCACGGTTTGAGCCCTCTAAGAAAAGTAATATAGTCAGATGCTATTTTGTTTTGTATCATTTGTTTTCTTATGGATTCCACAATGGGTAATGCTTTTGATTCAATACTGACACTAAAAAAAGCTATTTTGTTTACTCGTAACCATGCCAGTTCAAATTTACATCGAGGGTTGCTGTCAAAGTAGTAGATTAATGCTTCTTTTTCCACAAATAGGCGAACCCCTTCTGATTTAATTCGGGATAGAAGCGTACCAATGGTCTGTGAACCAAAGCCAGGAAGTGTCATTTCAGGAGGTTGATCGTCCAAGGTTATCTTTTTGCCATAAGCCACAGCATCCGATTGTTTTAATAGAATGGGTTTATAAAATAGTTGGTCTTTTCGTAACTTAAAATTAAATTCTTCATTGGGTAATAAAAAATAAGTATCTTCTTTATGAATGATTTTGTAGTGGGATAGCTCGCGAAAGTGATCGGATAATCCATGCAACGTAATGATCTGATCATCTGGCCAAAAAAAGCGTGACTCCCATCGGCCCGATTCGGTAGCAGGATTCTCTGTGGGTTTTATTTGTAGAGGTTTATCAGAATTTATTTCAAAATTCCAAATCAGTCGTTTATTCATCATCATAAAAGAGAATTAAAATTTAACGCTAGGGTATTCTGCAAACCAATACAAGTATTATGGAAAAAATTATGGAAAAAAACGAAAATAAATCGGCGCAAGTTTCTCGACAAACCACGATTTTTAGCTCAGTCTATTGTTTTAACGCAAGATTCTGTTGACTATCAGAGCATTAGTAAACCCTCATTGGAGAGTTAATTGTCATGGCTATTGTTTTATTTTTGATGTACTTCGTATTTACGCTCATGGTTCTTTACCGAGCGATGGATGCTATGGTTTGGGAAATAGGGAGTGGCATATATCTAGTACTAGCCACTTTTTTTGTTGGCCTACCTTGGCCCATTGGATTATTGTTATGGTTTTTTGTGATAGCCATCGTGGCTATTATCCATACTGATTCAATCAGACTTGTGATCAGTGACTTTTTATTTGAACGAGCGGTTCATTCCATCCCTAAACTCTCGAAAACTGAAGAAGAGGCATTGAATGCCGGAGATGTTTGGTTAGAAAAAGACATTTTTACCGGCGCACCCGATTGGGAAAAGTTAATCAATATTAAGACAGCATTGAGCCCCGAAGAGCAGTCATTTATTGATCATGAAACCCAAACACTCTGTTCGATGTTAAATGAATGGGAAATCAGTCAAGAGCATGATCTACCTACAAACGTTTGGGCTTATCTCAAAGATAATGGGTTTTTCGGTTTAGTGATTGCAAAAGAATATGGAGGTAAAGGGTTTGGTGCTCGCGCTCATTCGGATATCGTCATGAAAATTGCTAGCCGCTCTGGTGTGGCAGCCGTCACTGTCATGGTTCCAAACTCACTGGGCCCAGGAGAATTATTACAACACTATGGCACGGAGGAGCAAAAACAATATTATCTTCCAAGGCTCGCCAAGGGCATTGATATTCCGTGTTTTGCGCTCACAGAACCTGAAGCAGGAAGTGATGCCACGTCTATTAAATCAGAAGCAGTGGTCGTTAATAAAAAAGTCAATGGTAAAATAGTTCTCGGGTTAATGCTAAAACTGAACAAACGATGGATTACCTTATCGCCAGTTGCGACGTTGATAGGGCTTGCAGTTAAGTTAAAAGATCCCGATGGCTTACTGCAAGGAACAGGTTCTGAGGGTATAACGTGCATTCTCATCTCGCGTGATGCCGAGCATCTTGAGATCGGAAATCGTCATTTACCTGCAAACCAACCTTTTATGAATGGCACCATCCGTGGCGAAGGTATTTTTGTACCTATAACCAATATTATTGGCGGACAGGAGCAAGCAGGACACGGTTGGCAGATGTTAGTTGAATGTTTGTCCATTGGCCGTTCTATTTCATTGCCTGCGTTGGGTGCGGCATCATCTTCAATATCTTATGTTACAACAGGTGCTTTTGCGCGTATTCGACGACAATTTAATGTGGAGATTGCACAGTTTGAGGGAATACAAGAAAAATTAGCAGAAATTGCAGGGTTAAATTACTTGGTTAATGCGACTCGGTTGTTGACGGTTGCTGCGGTGAATGAACATAAAAAACCTTCCGTGGCTTCCGCCATCACTAAATATTTCAATACGGAATTAGCCAGAATTGTTATCAATGACGCGATGGATGTTCATGCAGGTCTCGCTGTAGTCATGGGGCCGAGAAATTATATAAGCAATTATTATCAAGGCATCCCTGTCTCTATTACTGTGGAAGGAGCCAATATCATGTCGCGGAATTTATTGATATTTGGACAAGGTTCAATGGCTTGTCATCCATTTATTCGTGATGAATTTTATGCGGTTACCCATGAGGACAAGGCTGGTTTTAATAGTTTGATTTGGCAACATATACAATATTTTTTACGTAATTTTGCTAAAACTTTCTGTTCTGCTTGGACAGGTGGCGTCTTTATCTCTGCCCCCAATTATAAGTTACGTCGAGAGTATCAGCGTCTGGCGCGGTTAAGTTATACGTTTGCTTGGTTAGCTGATTTTGCTTTGATCACCATTGGTGGAAATTTAAAACGTAAAGAACGTCTCTCGGCGAGACTGGCCGATGGAATGTCTTATCTTTACCTAGCTATGGCTGCACTTAAATATTGTCAACAACAGGAAGATCACCCCGATGAACAATTGCATGCGCAATGGGCTGTTTCCTATTGCTTTTACCATGCACAAAAGTCCTTGCTTGATTTTTGTAAGAATTTTCCTTCTCGATTCTTAGGTTTTATACTTCGGCTTCTAGCCTTTCCAGGGGGACAAACCATGTGTTATCCCAGTGATAAATTAGAACATCAATTATCGCGTTTGATGACAGAAAATAATCATTATAGACATGACTTACTTAAATCAATTTTTTTAAGTCATGATCCTAAACAGCCTGTGGATAGAATGGAGTACGCATTGCAATTAATTCTTAAAAACCCTGAACTTTATAAGAAGATCAGTGGATTTAAAGGGTGTACTGTTGACGAATTGAAGGCGAAATTAAGTCAAAAAGTGGCATCTAAAGAGTTGTCTCAAGAAGACATGGATTTATTGATCACCCTTGAGGAAGCACGATGGGCTGCAATGCAAGTCGATGAGTTTACTTTTGATTCCATGAAAAAAAGAACATTTACATCGGTGACTGAAGGTCTAAACAAGCAGTTTCATTAATTTTTACTGTTTTTTAACGCAGCTACGAGAAAAAGCTACAGAGTTTGACATGACAATTTGTTATAATTTTACCAATTGATTTTTTTTTGAACTATAGCGAGATCGCATATGCCATCATTACCTACCGTCAGAAGGTCAGGCGCCAATATGACCTTTGTTCCGGATTCAGATGCTTTCACAAAATGTCTGGAAGTGGCAGCTAACGATCCTGAGGTTCTCTATTATTTGCGCGATCGAGCTCAAGAAATATTCAGCTCATCCAAATCTATGTCTGAAACGGTTATTAATAGTGTGATGGGTACGATTAATGATTATATTAATTATGTTGAATTAGCACATGCCAGTCGCGGAGATGAGTGGGTTGGAAAGATCCCAACATCCCCTTTCCAAAATTATCAGGAAGGATTGGCTGCTATCGCGTCTAAAATCATGAGTGGTAAAAAAGTTGAATTTGATTACGACATGGGCGATGATTCCCAATTTTTGCGAAGATATATATCAGAAGACAATCCACTTGACGAACACTCAGAAGAAGCGATGGATAAATCATTTAACGCATGGCTTGCAGCTAATCACTTATACAGTAAAAGCGGTATTATTTATGAGAGTACTCCTGATGGCCACATTAAAATGGAAGGGGATAATGCCGTCAAAGTGAACGCGGATGATTTTCGCAAGCTGATAAAAGATCCGAAAAAAGGTTTCGAACAATATATGTCGAGAACGAATAAATCAATGCAAGTAACGATGTATGATCAACAGGAGTATCAACCCTCAGAAACGCCCACGCCGAAAAATGAAACGACGGCAGCGTCTCGTTCAAAGGGTGGGTAAGATATACTTCGCATGCCCGCGCGAAGTATATCTTACCCAAAATAGTTGTTGGCTAAGAGTAAGCGTTCAGGTGATCCAATATCTATCCACCTACCCTCATAACATTCGCCAGTGACAGATCCCTCTAAAGCGAATTGACGTAATAAAGGCGTAACCGAATAACGCCCAGGTTTCATGTTTTCAAAAAATACAGGTCTGTATGCCGCGATTCCTGTATACGTATACACCTTAGGGGTGTTATCCAATTGATTGTTGATTGATAATCCAAAATCACCTTGGTTAAAGTACGGTGGTTTTTTGACCAAGACCAAATGAGCTATGCTTGTACTCGGTAATTGAAAAGAAGTAAAAGGATAGTCAGTGAAAATGTCAGCATTAACCGTTAAAAAAGGTTGATCGCCCAACAAAGGTAAGGCGTTGACTATGCCTCCCCCCGTTTCAAGCCCACCAGGGGGTTCTGGAGAATAATCAATGGATATCCCCCAACGTGCTCCATTTCCTACGTGTTGTCGTATTTGTCCACCTAAGTATGCATGATTGATCACCAAATGGTCATAACCGGCCAAGACAAGGTTGGATACATGATAGTCGATGAGGGGAATATGGTTAACGAAACATAATGCTTTTGGTCGAGATGTTGTCATGGGTCTTAATCGCTCGCCTCTTCCGGCGGCAAGTATCATTGCCGTTTTCATAGCGGTTGTTTCTCAATAAAATGTTGATAAACGCTTTGCTGCATGAAATTATAGAAGGGTTTCAATTCAGGATAGGTTTCTAGACAAGCATACACATAATGAAGGGTTAAGGGTAAATCTCGCAAATAATTGTTTTTATGATCACGCAAATGCAATCGACAAAAAATACCGAGGACTTTTAAATGACGTTGTAATCCACACAGATCAAACGCACGGGTAAATTCTTTTAATGATCGTGTTTGTGCGATGGGTGAGGCGTGGTAAAAGAAAGTTAACCAATGAAGAACATCACTACGTGGCCATTGTATATAACTATCTTCCAGTAATGAAACCAAATCATAAGTGAAAGGCCCGCGCATTGCATCTTGAAAGTCGATAACGCCCAAGTCTGAAGGATGATTTTGATCAATAATGATTAAATTACGAGAATGATAATCTCGGTGGATAAATACTTGGGGTTGTGCAGCAATTTCTGTGGTGAGCCAGCGGAATGTTTCTTCTAGGCATCGTTCATCCTGTGCGTTAAGCGTTAAGGACAAATAACCCTGCAAAAACCATTCATGAAACAATGCCAACTCTTGTAGCATAAATGTTTTATCGAAATCGGGTAATGATGGATTGCTAGGCGAGCACTCTTGAATGTGTATTAAGGTTGTCATGGCCGCTGTGTATAATTGATTTGCATTATCAGGACTTAGGGAATTTAAAAGCAATTGATCGCCCAAGTCTTCTAGGAGGATAAATCCTTGTTGTTCATCGAACGCAAATACCGTGGGTGTGTGAATACCATGGTTTTGAAGTAGCTTTGCAATATCAATAAACGGAGCAATGGTTTCTTTGCCAGGGGGAGCATCCATCACCACATGGGTTTGTTCTTTGCTATGCAAACGAAAATAACGCCGAAAACTGGCATCTCCAGCCAAGGGAGTTAAGGTGTAAAAGCTTTCGATAAATAGTTTTTTAAGCCAATTGTGGAGTGCGTTTTGTCGTTCATGCATGATATACTTTCTGCCCTTGCTAAGTTAAGTTGATAGTGATCATCGAGTTATAGCTGCGCATCATAAGGTATTTTAGTGGCGGTGAATATTAAGTTCTATTATACGCTAACAGGCATGGTTCTTGCAGTCGTTAGTATTTTGGCTGGTATTATCTACCCTGTAACGTCTATTGCCGAAAATATTTCCAATCCGGTTCGAGCTTGTGTGATTCCAAGAAATCTTCCTTTGAATCATGATACGCGCAAACAATTAGCCCAATGTTTAGGATGGCAACCCAGTCTTTCGACACCATTGTGTCGTGGGTATTATCAGTCATTAACGTTGCCCTCGTTTGTGAATGATGATGCCATCCATGTGAATGCTGATGAGGCCTCACTTTTCTCTGAAGGGCGTTCGGAATTAAAAGGGCATGTCGAAGTCAACCAGGCGCAACAAATGGTCAGTGCTGACACGGCCTATATCTATCGTGATGCGAAAAGTAATCAGGTTACCAAAATAGTTCTTCTGGATGAAGTACGCTATATCGAACCTGATCGCCTCATGATTGCTAGAAAAGCCACGCTCAATCCACAGGATAAATCAGGTCACATTGAAGATGTTGTGTATCGATTTAATGCAGATCGGTTTGAGGCTATCTTGCCTGCTTGGGGTCGTGCCAGTTTTGTTGAGCGTTTACCCAATAAAGATCTATTGTTAAAAAAAACCACGTATACAACGTGTGCCCCTAATAATAAAGCGTGGCAAATTGAAGCCGGTGAAATTCAGTTAGATAATGCAAAAGAGCAAGGGATCGCTAAACATGCGTTGTTGCGGGTTGGTGATTGGCCATTGTTATATACCCCCTATTTAAGTTTTCCTACTTCAAAAAAAAGAAAGTCAGGGTTTCTTATGCCCATGGTGGGGTATTCTAATGTTGGGGGTTTTGATCTCGCTTTACCTTATTATTGGAATATTGCGCCCAATTACGATGCAACAATTGTCCCTCATTTATATACAATTCGGGGATTAATGCTGGGAGGGGAGTTTAGATTCTTAACTAACCATTCTACCGGAACCATTGGTGGAAATTTTTTACCTAGCGACAGTGCATTCAAAAAATTCTTAATTGACAATCAGAACGAGTACCCGCAGCTAAAAGACATTTCTAGTGATAGGTGGTCTATCATGCTTCGCGAGAGTACTGCGTTTAGTAATAATCTACACCTTAACGTTAATTATCAGGACGTTTCTGATGATTATTACTTGCAAGATTTTAGTAGTAATTTAGCTATCATAACGGAAAATCAATTATTGCAAGTGGCTGATCTGGTCTATACCACCGATCATTGGTTATTCAGTGGCCTGGTGCAAAATTATCAGACGCTACATCCCATCAATCAAACGCCGGTGGCTGATGCCTATCAGCGGTTGCCACAACTTTTAGCAAACGGCACGTATAATGATTTGCCCTGGCATGCGAACTTCAATTTACTAGGGGAGTTTGATTACTATCGGTGGCCCGTGGATATGGTTTCTGTTCCTCAGGGGCCTCGTTTTCATGTAAATCCAGTATTATCTTTTCCTACAGTGAAGCCATGGGGATACATCACCCCCTCGGTAGAATTGGTTGAGAATTATTATGACGTACATTATGACCAGCAGCCGATCTCCAATTCATTCAACAGAACAATACCTCGCTATAGCATCGATGGTGGTTTGACTTTTGAACGATTGACTTCTTTTTTGAGACGTACTTATACACAAACATTAGAGCCAAGACTTTATTACCTTTATGTTCCTTTTGAAAATCAAACGCCAATTCCCGTCTATGATTCAGGTTATATGATTTTTAACACCGATCAATTATTCCGAAATAACCGCTTCTCAGGCTATGATCGTATTGGTGATACCAATCAATTATCTTATGCCGTAACCTCTCGTTGGTTATCAGAAAAAAATGGACAGGAAAAAGCCAGCATTTCTGTCGGACAAATTCATTATTTTGCTAATCGTCAAGTGCAATTATGTTATAATCCTGTTGGAAATTGCGAAGATAATCCATTAAACCTAGCTTATCTATCACCTACCGCACCATTATCGCCAATCGCCTCACGCGCGACTTACAATATCAGCCCTGCATGGGTACTGACGGGGGATTATGTCTGGGATCCCGCGACGAGCGGGACTAATAATGCCGATTTAAATTTCCATTATCAGCCAGCAACGAATCATATATTGAGTGTGGGCTATAGTTATTTAGGCAACGGCAATCTTTTACAAATAGCGAACAGTAGTATACAAGACAATGCTTTGCATCAAGCCACCTTGGCTTATGTTTGGCCATTCTCAGAGCATTGGAGTGGATTAGGCGCCTACAGTTACAACATCAGCAAACATTATGACATGATGACTTTTTTAGGCGTTCAATATGACAATTGCTGTTGGGCCATGCGTCTCATGGGTGGGCGCACATTTCAAAGTTTATCGCCTAATTCATTTAGTCCGGAGTATAATAACAACGTTTATTTCCAGGTATTGCTGAAAGGGTTAGGATCGGTATCCAGCGGTAATCCTATGAGTATCTTAAGAAGCTATTTTCCAGGTTATCGAAATATGTTTTAACCATACTGCGCAGTATAAAGCGCTTAAATTAGTAAACATTTTTTATCACTTTGGTAGGTTATGGTTATTTAACTTGTGTTTTAATCGTTATTGTCCTAAATTGCAGCTAAAATTTGAGCGGTATAAAATCCAGAAATGAGGAAAGTAGCATGCGAAAGAGAATACAATTTTTTGTAATATTGCTGCTGGCGTTTACTATGGCCGAGGCGGCACAACCACTTGATAAAGTGGTCGCGATTGTGAATGATAATGTGATCACCGCCAGTGAGTTGAATGCCCAAATAGAGCTTTTGCGTCAACAGCTCATGGCCAAGAAGACGCAGTTGCCCCCAGAGGCGGCTCTTCGAAAACAAGTGCTACAACACTTAATTGATGTTGATTTGCAATTGCAGTTGGCTAAGAAAAATAACATGACGATTGATGATACAGAGTTGGATCAAACCATTGAGCGAATCGCACAAAGTAATAAATTGACATTAACCCAACTACGTGAGGCACTTCATCAACAAGGCATGGATTGGGAGGCTTATCGAGAAAATATTCGCAAGGAAATGTTAATTCATCGTGTGCAGCAAACAGCGATTGGGAAAGATATAACAGTGACCCCAGAACAAGTGGCCGATTATCTAAGGACCGCCGAGCATACTCAAAGCGCTAACCAAACGTTTCATTTGCAGAATATTGTCATTCCTTTACCCGAAGAACCCACCACAGCCCAAGTAAATAAAGCAAAAGAAAAGGCCCTGGCTCTGTTAACCAAAATTAAACAAGGCGAAGATTTTGACCGCATGGCTATAGCAGAGTCCAGTGGAGAGTATGCCTTGGACGGTGGTGATCTCGGCGATCGTCATTTGGCTGAATTACCTGAAGTATTTGCCCAACAGGTTGTCAAAATGCACGTGGGTGAAGTGTCTGGTCCGATTCGGACCGGAAATGGTTTTCAATTGATTAAATTGGTGAGCATTGGGGGTAATTCAGATCAACATATGGTCGTGAAGACCCACGTCCGCCATATTTTACTCAAACAAGATGCAAACATGACTTCCATGGAAGCGAACAAACAAATCAACAATATCTACGAGCAATTGAAATCAGGCAAAGATTTTGCGCTGATGGCCAAACAATATTCATTAGATGCGGCCAGTGCTGTAAAGGGAGGGGATTTGGGTTGGGTCACTGCCGATGAATTGGTACCTACGTTTGCTGAGGCCATGAATGCGCTTCCGATCAATGTTATCAGTAAACCCGTCAAATCACCCTTTGGATGGCATCTCATTCAAGTATTAGCACGAAAGACGGTGGATGATTCAAAATCTTTTCAACAACAACAGGTGAGACAATTTTTACACCAGCGTAAATTTAATGAAGCGGTGCAAGATTGGCAACAACATATTCGTGCCGATGCATATGTCAATATCATCGAAAAGGAACTGGTGTGAGGAAAATGAGGCCGCTAATTGTCACCAGCGGTGAACCAGCCGGTGTGGGGCCTGATTTATGTTTGGCCTTGGCGGGCTCGTCCTTACCTGTGGTTGTATTGTGTGATAAAACGGTGCTCGACGCTCGCGCAAAGCAACTGGGCTTGGACATCGTTTTAGAGGAATATCAAGAAGGGATATGTCCTAGTCACGCCGCGGATCATTTAACGGTTTTATCGCTGCCATGCCCAAGCTCAGTTACTCCCGGGTTATTAAATCCGATCAACAGTTCTTATGTCATAGACATGCTAAGCATGGCTCTCGATCGATGTAGACAGGATGAGTTTTCAGCATTAATAACGGCCCCAGTAAACAAAGCTGTTATTAATCAACAAGGATTTCTATTTTCGGGGCATACAGAATTTTTAGCTCAACGTTGTGGTGTAGAGACGGTTGTTATGATGTTGGCGTGTCCCCGGATGAAAGTTGCTTTGGTGACAACGCATTTACCGTTGAAGGATGTTCCAAAGATGATCACTCAAACCTTGATCATGCAAGTGGTTAATCAACTCTATCGATCATTACAGGAAGATTTCGGTGTTCTTCATCCAAAAATTTTTGTGGCAGGACTGAACCCTCACGCCGGGGAGGGGGGGTATTTAGGTCACGAAGAAATCGATGTCATTTCGCCTGCACTGAACTTGCTTAAACAACAAGGTATGGATATCTTCGGTCCTTTTGCGGCGGATACCCTGTTTACAGGACAACAATCTCAACATGCAGATGCATTTGTTGCAATGTACCATGACCAAGGACTGCCCGTTCTAAAGTATGCAGGATTTGGTCAAGCCGTCAATGTTACATTGGGATTGCCTATTATTCGAACATCCGT
>Ga0207083_1001_pt1 | contig 77833 bp, 52 predicted proteins | sample Alteio_BWMinHeat_57_FD_153516 | JGI IMG/M metagenome (GOLD analysis project Ga0207083, IMG submission 153516) | Enriched cells from forest soil in Barre Woods Harvard Forest LTER site, Petersham, Massachusetts, United States -... | ecosystem: Environmental > Terrestrial > Soil > Temperate forest >... | reverse complement strand
AAGAGTAAGGGGCTGTGGATTGAAAATTTATGGTTTGATAGGGTTTGATAGGGTTTGATCCGGTTTGATTCCGTCGGATTGCGCGCGGCTGCGGGGGCCGCCGTAACCGGCGGTTTTGGGAGGGCAGAATCAATTTGATGGATTGTAGGTTTGATTGAGTCGGATTGAGTCGGAGGATTTTCCGAAATGAGGGTTTTTGTCCATAAATTGGGCAAATTCTAGAACATCAAGTTCAGGGTACACCCCCCCCCCGGGGTGCTTTAAAAAACGATAATTCCGATAAAAGTGAAAAATGTGATAAATGTGATATTTCTGTCAGCGTTGTTGCAGCGCGGGTTTTCAAGGCGGTGCAAAATGCCTCGAATCCATCCTTCTGGCCTTGAGTCAAGAGGACGAACGGAACAACGAGGTGCTTGCCCCCGGGCGCTGGAGCCGATTCGGTTCTGCCATGTTGTGCTATTTGCACTCACGGCAGGCAGTATAACACAGTAATTCTTAGCGTCAACATGTATCACTTTGTTTTTTAGAATACTAGTTGATACGAGTTTCAAAGTCCAACCATTCGCGGATAATGAAAAAAGAAAAAGGAAGAATGCGCCATCCGAGTAAAAAACTTCAAAAAGTTTGTCGGTTTTGGACGGATGCGTCAGTGTAATAAGTAAATGCCACCTGACGACATGACGCTCGTGCGGGAGTTTGCCGCCCACCAGTCTGAACCAGCGTTTGCCATGCTTGTGGAACGCCATATTGGGCTCGTGCATACCGCTGCGCTCCGCCAGACCGGTGACCCGCATCTGGCCGAGGAAATAACGCAGGCCGTTTTTATCATTCTCGCCCGCAAGGCACCGTCACTGGGGGCGAACACCATTCTGCCCGCGTGGCTGTATCGCGCGGCCCGTTACGCGGCGGCCGATACACTCAAGCGCCAGCACCGTCGCCACGCGCGTGAACAGGAGGCTTACATGCAATCCGACCTGCAATCCGATGACACTGCGAACGCCTGGCAGCGGCTCGCCCCGCTGCTGGACGACGTCATGGCCAAGCTTTCCGAACGTGACCGCGCCCCGCTGGTGCTGCGGTACTTTGAGAACCGCCCGTGGCGCGAAGTGGCCGGATTAATGCAGGTAACGGAAGACGCCGCGCAGAAGCGGGCGACGCGCGCGCTGGAGAAACTCCGCTGCCTCTTTGGCAAACGAGGCGTGACGCTCGCCGCTGCGCTCATCGCCGGCGCGGTTTCGGCCAACTCGGTACAGGCCGCGCCCGTTGGATTGGCAGTAAAAATTTCCGTGGCGGCGGCAACAGGCGCGGCGATTGGCGGTTCAACTTTGTCGCTGGTACACGGAACCTTGAAAACGATGGCCTGGTTCAAATTCAAGTTCGGTACAATTGGCGCTGTCGTTCTGATCGGCGCAGCAACATCCTTGGTGGTCATTTCAAAGCTGCATGGGCGACCGGTGCAGCCTGCCAGGGCGGCCTCGTTGCTTGAGATTCAACAACTCTTCGAACTGGCGACGGCCACCAAACCTGATCGATGCCTGTTCGAGGCCGATATCGAGTTGACCACGCCGCCCTATACAACCGAACAGGTCAAAACCGAACTGGCCGAAATAGAAAATGTGATGCGGGATGAAAATGCGCGCCTGAAGCCGCAACAAAAAGCCAGCCTGGAGATTGCGCAGTCGAATGCGATTGTCAAAGCCCATTCAGGGAAAAGGATTCAGCATGTGCGGGAATGGTATTCGGGAAATTATTACCGTTTGGATAAAAATGACGAGGCCATGGGTGAAGAAAGGTTTATGCAAACCCACCCGAATGAATATTATGAAACGTGGGTCAACATTCCCAATTCGCCATTCTCACCGTATGCCAGTTATATGATAAACCGCGAACTGCACGACATGGTCCTTTACAAACAGAAAGGGGAACGCTTTGGTCAGTATCATCTTTGGCAGGCACTAACAATGAACAAGGAGGTGGCGAGCTTATTTGTTGCCTCCGTCATGAATCCGCGGGACACCACCTATGCAATACGGACCATGTTTGATTATGGCGGATTGAAAATGGATCCGGCAAGAGTCCAGCAACTCCATGAACAGACCGACCGAAGCTGGAGGCTCGAGGCAACCGATGAAGAACTGGACGGAAAAGCCGTCACTCACTTTACCCTCAAGTGGAGTTTTACCCTGCCACCCGGCATCAAAACCGATTACAAACCAGAAACATTCCAAAATGAAATGTGGGTTGGTCAAATTTCAGGCAAGACCGTTTGCTTGCAGGAGTTGATGACAAATCTTACCCAGCATACTTCAACGGTTGCAAAGCGGGAAAAATATGACAGCAACGGATTCCCGTCCGTGTGGACGACAACGAAAATAAGGGCTGATTCATCGATCGAAAAGCAGCGCGTGGTCTTCAAGCGTATTGAGACCAATCCCTCATTCACGGACGAAGAAACATTTGCCCCGGTTTTCCCGCCAAATTATATCGTTTCCGACGGAAGTTCAGGAAACGATGTTATATTGCAAAACCATCACCTGGAAATTCCGATTGAAAAATAAATAAATGGCTATTTCATCGGTGTTCTTAATCGGGTTTACAGACCGTGCCCATCCGTGGTTGATTAATTTTTTGTCCGTACTTTCACCTGAAACGCCCCCGGAACCAGCTTTTCGGAAACCACAATGAGATACCCGCCGCCGCAGCCGGAATACATCGCGCCGGGATATTGCCGCTGATACGCCTTGAGTATTGGCATCAAATCCACACGCAACGCCGGATGACGGACAACATGCGGCAGCAGCGTCTCCCAGCATTTCATGGTCAGGTTGAGCGACGCGCCGAGCGCCTTGGCATCCATGCGCACAATCGCATCGTAGCAGTCCTTTCCCGACTGGCCGAGCTTGGCGACCCACTTAGGCTCCAGATTTTTTATACCGAGCGGACTGTAATTGTCGGGCCGCGGCTCCACAGGAATCAGGTGCAGAACGTTGCTCAACCAACGCGCCACTTTTGGGCGGTTGCACGACTCAATATGCGATGTGAATACGCCGCCGGTCACATCGTAGTCGTAATCGAGCCGGTTAATGCCCGGATAGATCAGGCCAATCATGTCCTGCGAACCGCTAGGCTCGGGTTTGCCTTTGTTTTCCGCCTCGTAAAGCTCGCGCACCAATTCAGCGAGCGGACGCTTGGGCAGTTTGCCCTTCCATAATTTCATGGCCACGGCGCGCGTGCCGCTGGCGATGCCGGAGCGATCCATGGGCCGGAAATCCGGTTCGATCTGCACCACGACCATCGAACCGGGCGGCCTGGGGTTGTGCCGCGAAACAAACGGCTGGTCAATCCAGCCGCCCGCCAATTGCAAGCGGTTGGGAATGGCACCGAGAAGTTTTTGGACCGGCGAGGTTTTCATTTAACTGTGAATGGTAAGACGAAGCATCTCCCCATGAACCCCCGTTTAAAAGTTCCAAATCCCAAGCTCCAAGCTCCAGAGAAATTCCAAATCCCAAGCTCCAAGAATCCTACGTGCCAGGGTGAGACCTGCCGACTGCCAGTCGGCGACACAGCAGGCTGCCAGCCTGCGCTACAATCTTGCGGGCGGTTGGGGATGGCACCCAGAAGTTTTTCGACGGGCGAAGTCATGGAACTGGAACTAAAATCCGAAATCCGAATCCTCGAAATCCGAAAGAAGTCCGAAATCCGAAGGCCGAATGGAGTTCAGTTGGGTTTGGAACCGCGAACAGTCGCGCCAACCCCCCGAGCCAACCGTTCGGATTTCGAGCTTCGGATTTCATTCGGGCCCCGGATTTCGGCCTTCGGATTTCAATTCAAGTCCCCGGCTGGGGTGAGATACGGTTTCAGCCAATGCCCACGCGCTTGCCGGCTTTGCGGGCTTTATATTGTTCCTCGATCCACGCGTAGGTCTCCGCCAACCCCTTGTTCAAGGTCGTGCCGGGTTCCCACTTCAGGACCTTTTTAATAAACGTGTTATCGGAGTTGCGGCCGGCCACGCCCTTGGGCGCGCCCAGATCGTATTTGCGGTTCATCTTCACGCCGGCGATTTTTTCAATCTTGGACAGCAGCTCATTGATGGAAACGAGCTCGCTGGAGCCGAGATTGATGGGTGTGGCGATCAAATCGTCGCAGTGGGTAATCTTGTCAATGCCCTGCACGCAGTCGTCAATATACATGAAACTGCGGGTCTGGTGGCCGTCGCCCCAGATGGTGATGTCCTTGCTGCCGGTGTCAATCGCCTGGATGACCTTGCGACAGAGGGCCGCCGGGGCCTTTTCGCGGCCACCGTCCCACGTGCCATGCGGTCCATAGACATTGTGGAAACGCGCGATCGAGGTCTTCATGCCGCGCTCGTGCCAGTATTCCTCGCAAAACATTTCGGAGATCAATTTTTCCCAGCCGTAGCCGCGCTCGGCCATCGCCGGATACGCGTCGGACTCCTTCAATGCGCGGACGTTCGGGTCCTTTTGCAGCAGGGTGTTGTAGGCGCAGGCCGACGATGAATAAAAATACCGGCGCGTGCCGGCCTTGTAGGCCGCCTCGATCATGTGCGTGTTGATGAGGATGGAACGCAGGCATTCCACGCGAAAACGCTCGATGAAACCCATGCCGCCCATGTCTGCCGCGAGATTATAGACTTCCACCGCGCCCTCGCAGACGCGCTTGCAGTTTTCCTCATCGCTCACGTCCAGGCACAGGTTTTCCACGCCGGGCACGTGCAGATACCACTCGTAGAGCGGTTTCTTGTCCACAGTGCGGATGTTGGTAAAACCTTTTTTGGTGAAATACCGGGCGAGGTTGCCGCCGATGAATCCGCCGGCGCCGGTGATGACAATCAAGTCATCCTTCTTCATGGGGAGATCTTTTTCTACAATACGTTTTTTCTGTTCCATAATTATATTTGTCTGGACCGACGGCAATTTTGCCGTCATTCATTAAATTAAGCTCGCCATAATTCTAGCTTGCCTTTTGCGTTTGGGAATGTCCACTTTTGACAAAGACATATCTATTTTTGACTTTTATGAAACGCAAGGCCGCCGAAGCCCCGGATTTCTTCTCCGCGCAAGTGTCGCACGCGCGGCGATTTTATCTCAACCTCCAGCCGCCGCCCGGCGCGAAACTGACCGTGGTTTGCGGCGGCGTGGAACATTGCGCGGCCGATTACGAAATCCGCCGCGAGACGCTCCCGTTCCATTGTATCGAATATGTCGTGCGCGGCGAGGGCCACGTGAAGCTGGGCCGGCGCGGCCACAAACTGCATCCCGGAATCATTTTTGCCTACGGGCCGGGCGTGCCCCAGCTCATCACGGCCAGCCCGCAAAAGCCGCTCGTAAAATATTTTGTCAACTTCGCCGGAACGCAGTCGGCGCGATGGCTTCAACGCACCGGCCTGGCGCCCGGACGGATTTCGCAGGTGTATCCGCCGAACGAACTCCAGCCGCTCTTTGACGAACTCATCCGCGACGGCCTGCGCGGCACACAGCACACGCCGGAACTGTGCCGGCAGTTGCTCGAGTGCCTGGGCGTAAAACTGCTCGAAGCCCGCGCGCCGCTGAAACGCGCCGATTCGCTCGCCTTTGCCACCTACCAGCACTGCCGCCAGTTCGTGCAGGAGCATTTTCACCGCCTGCGCACCCTGGAACAAAGCGCGCGCGAATGCCACGTGGACACCGCCTACCTCTGCCGCCTGTTCGGCCGGTTTGACCAACAATCGCCCTACCAATTTTTGACCCGGTTGAAAATGAACGCCGCCGCCGCCCAGCTCCAGCAACCCGGTGCATTGGTGAAGAACATCGCCGCCGACCTGGGCTTTGCCAATCCGTTCCACTTTTCGCGCGTGTTCAAATCGGTGTTCGGCGTCGCGCCGGAGACGTTCAGGAAGTTGCGGTGAGCGGCGAAAAGCGGTGCTGAAGCCACCGCACTCCAGACGCTGGCGCGCTCGCCATGCGCCTTCAACCTCGCGAAACGTCTGGAGTGCGGCGCGTTCATCGCCGCTTTGGACACGTATGGACGCGAACACATTTCAGTGAAAATTTGGCGCGCCTACTTTTTATCTATGGGAACACTAGACAATCGTCCTCCTCGAAACTAAATTCCGCGCATGACAAAACCGACTTTGCTCGTTCTCGCCGCTGGCATGGGCAGCCGTTATGGCGGATTGAAACAGATTGACCCCGTAGGCCCCGGGGGCGAAACCATCATTGATTATTCGATTTACGATGCCATGCGCGCCGGCTTCGGCAAGCTCGTCTTCGTCATCCGCCACGACATCGAGCAGCAGTTTCGTGAAGTGGTAGGCTCGCGCTTTGAGAAGCGCATCCCGGTGGAATATGTCTTTCAAGAACTGGATAAACTGCCGCCGGGTTACCACTTGCCCGCCGGACGCACCAAGCCGTGGGGCACCACGCACGCCATTCTGATGGCCGAACACGCCATCAAGGAGCCCTTCGCCGCCATCAATGCCGATGATTTCTATGGCCGGCACGCCTACTCGGTGCTGGCAAAACATCTCACGAGCGATTCGCACGATTACGCCATGGTGGGTTTCGTTTTGAAAAATACGCTGTCGGACAATGGCACCGTGGCGCGCGGCGTTTCGAGGACCGATGCGAACCATTACCTGACGTCCATTGTGGAAATGATGAAGATTGAGCGCGACGGCAATGGCGCCAAAAATACCGAGCCTGACGGCAAAGTCACACACCTGGCCGGCGATGAGCCGGTGTCCATGAATTTCTGGGGCTTCACCCCTGCCCTGTTCCCGCAGATCAAGGTCATCTTCGAGAACTTCCTCAAGAAGAGCGGCAACGAACAAAAATCCGAGTGCTACATTCCGCTCACCGTTGGCGAACTCGTAACCGCCGGCCAGGCCAGGGTCAAAGTGCTGCACTCGCCGGACTCGTGGTTCGGCGTGACCTATCGCGAAGACCGCCCGCAAGTGGTCGAAAGCATTCGCAAGCTCATCGCGAAGGGCGAATATCCGGAGAAGCTGTGGAGCTAAGATAAATCCGAAGGTCGAAATCCGAAATCCGAAAGAAATCCGAAGCCCGAAAACCGATTACCCAGTCCTGATGGTTTTCCGCATTTTTGCAGAAGCGACGGAAATCTTTTCGGATTTCGGCTTTCTGGTCAATTCCCCCGCCTTACCATGCTATCTCGCTGCGACCACTCAGGGTTCAGATCGGGAAAATCCAGATTATAATTCAACCCCCGGCTCTCCGGCCGCATCAGCGCGCAGTTGACGATAAGTTCGGCCACCGTCGCGATGTTGCGGAGTTCCAGCAGGTCGGCGGTCACGATAAAATTCCAATAGTAATCGTGAATTTCCTCCTGCAAATTCGCCAGGCGCTTCTGCGCGCGTTGCAGGCGTTTATTTGTGCGCACGATGCCGACATAATCCCACGTGAGCCGCCGGATCTCGTCCCAATTGTGGGAGACCACGACCAATTCGTCCGCATTGGTCGCGTTGCCGGACTGCCAGAGGGGAATTTTTAATTCGGATTTGGGCAGCGGCGCGGCAAGAATTTTTTCCGCCGCGCGATGCGCGCAGACAAGCGCTTCCAAAAGCGAATTGCTGGCCAGACGGTTCGCACCGTGCAGTCCGGTGCAGGCGACCTCGCCCACGGCGTAAAGCCCGGGAATGTCCGTGGTGCCGTCCACGTCCGTGGCCACACCGCCGCATTGATAATGCGCCGCCGGTACCACCGGAATCGGCTCCTTGGTGATGTCAATGCCGTAGCGCAGGCAGGTCTGATAGATGTTCGGAAAGCGTTCGATGATGAATCGCGCGGGCTTGTGGGTGATGTCCAGCCACACGTGCTCGGCGCCGGATTTTTTCATCTCGCTGTCAATCGCGCGCGCCACGACGTCGCGCGGCGCGAGCGACTTCAGCGGATGATACGCGTCCATGAATTCCTTCCCCTCCAGCGTCTTCAACACCCCGCCCTCGCCGCGCACGGCTTCGCTGATGAGAAACGATTTGGCCTTGGGATGAAACAGACACGTGGGATGGAACTGGACGAATTCCATGTTCGCAATCGTCGCGCCCGCGCGGAACGCCATGGCCACGCCGTCGCCAGTGGCAATATCGGGATTGGTCGTGTACAAATAAACTTTGCCGCACCCGCCGGTCGCGAGCAGCGTGACGGGCGCGACGAACGTCTGGACGTGATTGGCCCGCTTGTCGAAAACATGAGCGCCGAGGCAGCGGTTCTCGCCCACATAGCCGAGCTTCTGGCTCGTGATTAAATCAATGGCAATATGATTTTCAAAAATCTCGATGTTCGGCTGGCGAGAAATGGCGTTGAGGAGAGCGCGTTCAATTTCGCGGCCGGTCACGTCCTTGGCGTGGAGAATCCGGCGTTTGGAATGGCCGCCTTCGCGTCCGAGGTCCAGTTCCCTGCCGCCATCTTCGCCGGGCGCGTCCCGCTCGGAGAACTTCATGCCCAAGTCAATCAATTCGGCGATGCGCGCCGGCCCTTCCTCGACGATGGTGCGGACGACGCTTTCCTTGCACAATCCTGCGCCGGCTTCCAGCGTGTCGCGCACGTGCAACTCAAACGAGTCTTCCTTGCTGGTGACGGAAGCAATGCCGCCCTGCGCGTAATTGGTGTTCGATTCCGCGCGGTCCTTTTTCGTGACAATGGCCACGCGCCCGCGCGGCGCAACCTTCAGCGCAAACGTAAGCCCGGCAATGCCGCTGCCGAGGATGAGGTAGTCAAAATGTTTCACCGGGCGGGGAATTTAACGCAAAGGTGCCAAGAGGCAAAGACACGAATGAGAGACGCTAAAGTCAGGAAGCGGCATAAATTTCTCTGCGCACCTGAAACAACCCCAAAAGCAGCCGCATGTAAATTCCCAAAGCAATGGAAAAGAAGGTCATGCCGGACACCAGCGCAAAGAAATACCCTGATTCACTAAATTCCCTGGCCTGGGTCATTTCGGCATCCGGGTACACATGCACAACAATCAAACCCAACAGGCCAGCCGCGAAAAATGACAATGAAACACTCACGCCAATTATACTGCCAAGCCATGCCAGTTGATCAATCCGCGCCATGCGGTTGCGGGAATACAATCCCAGGGCTCCAGCGAACCAAACCAGCACGACACAATTCAAGATGAGCTCGCTAATAGTTGCGGGATGCGACGGGCGTGGCGGCGGCGAACCGGCCCATCGGCAACCACTGATGGCCATTACCATTAAAAATGTAGTGGCTGACGCAATTATCAAATTCACTATGCAGACTGCTCGAATGGTCAGCTTGCGCAACGCATAAAGCAAAATGCCAGCAAAGATGATCGGGGTAATGACCAAAGGAATATACAAGAACCACCCAATCAAAATCCGAACTGTTTCCTTCGAGATTATCGAGTGGGCAACGAGGAATCGTATCAAGGTTTTTACCAAGATCACGAAATTGACTCTGCGCTCAACCAATAAATTTGTCCAGAGCCATTTTTCCCAACGCCGCCTACGGAGCAACGCGCCCTGCCAGTTGTCGTCTTATCGCGCAAAAATCTGCCGAATAACATCCTCAATCGGCACTTCCTGGATGTCTATGTCCGTCACGGGCAGTTCATCAAGCAGCGCTTTGCAAACAGGAATCACCCGGTCGCGCTTCACCTTGAGCGTGATGGCGGTGGCGGTTTTCTCGGTCACTTCGCCGTAGCGCGCCAGGTTTTCCGCCGGGTATTGGTCGGCGTTTTCGCATTGAATGGTGATGAGCTTGAAATCGGCAAAGCGATCCACGATTTCGCTCAATTTGCCGTCGAAGAACAGTTTTCCGTGGTCAATAATGATGACGCGCTCGCACAACGCCTGAATGTCCGCCATATAGTGGCTGGTGAGGATGATGGTGGTTTTTTGCTGCGCATTGTGGCGGAGGAGGAATTCCCGGACGGTCTTCTGCGAAACGACATCGAGGCCAATGGTCGGCTCATCAAGCAGAAGCACCTTCGGTTGGTGCAGCAGAGACGCAATCAGCTCCAGCTTCATCCGCTCGCCGAGGGAAAGTTCGCGGACGTTGACGTCCAGTTTTTCCTTCACGGCGAGGAGTTCGGTCAATTCGGCGACGGTGCGTTTGAACCGGTCGGTCGGAATGCCGTAAATTTTGGCGTTTAGTTCCAGGGACTCGCGGGCGGGGAGGTCCCACCAAAGCTGATTTTTCTGGCCGAGCACCAGCGCAAACTGCCGGCGGTAATCGTCATGGCGTTCCCACGGGGTGTGGCCCAGCACTTTCGCCGAGCCGCTGGTGGGATACAACAGGCCCGCGAGCATCTTGAGCGTGGTGGTTTTGCCCGCGCCGTTGGGGCCAAGAAATCCCACGAGTTCGCCGGGCTCGATTTTGAAACTGACATCGTTGACCGCGAGCGTCTGCTCGTATTGCCGGTGAAACAGCCCCTTGACGGCGCCAGAAAATCCCGGGCGCTTTTTGTAGGTGCGAAAGGCTTTGGTAAGATTGTTGACCTCAATGACCGGCATAGTTGGCCGTCAAAATGCACCAAACAGAGTGAAAGAGAAAATTTATTTTGCGATGATTGAGGGCGGCGGTGGCAGGGCGCGTCGCTCCGCGCGCGCCGCGAATGGAAACTGGGAGCGCCGGCATCTTGCCGGCGTGGGGGGAGCGGCGTGGGGACTATTCAGGAACTCGCCGGCTGGAAGCCAGCGCTCCCAGTGAAAATGCGGCGCGCGCGCGGAGCGACGCGCCCTACCTTGTGAATTACCGTATCAACTGCTTCTCCAGATAATGCACCACTTGCCGCACGTTGGAATCCACTTCCATGCGGTCTTTGACGAGGCGGCAGGCATGCAGCACGGTGCCGTGGTCGCGGCCGCCAAAGGCCTCGCCGATGGTGTTGAGCGAGCTTTCAGTCATCTGGCGGGAGAGATACATGGCGATCTGGCGCGGGAAGGCGATATTTTCCGGACGGCGCTTGCTGGTCATGTCCGCCAGCCGGATGTCAAAATGTTCGGCCACCCGTTTCTGGATGACCTCGATGCTGATGGTCTGCCGGCCTTCTTCGTGAAGGATTTCGCGCAACAGATTTTCCACAACCTCAATCGTGAGTTTTTTTCCGGTCAACGCCGCATAGGAGGCCACACGAATAAGCGCGCCTTCCAACCGGCGGATGTTCGTGCGAATGCGGGTGGCGAGGAAATTGATCACGTCGTCCGGCAGGACCGCATTCATCAACTGCGCCTTCTTCTTGAGAATGGCCAGGCGCATCTCGATGTCCGGCGGCTGCAAATCGGTGACCAAACCCCATTCAAAGCGCGAGACGAGGCGGCTTTCCAGCCCCTGAATTTCGCTGGCGGGACGGTCACAGGTCAGCACGATCTGCTTGTGCGATTCGTGCAGGGCGTTGAAGGTGTGGAAAAATTCCTCCTGGATGCGCTCCTTGCCGGACAGAAACTGAATATCGTCAATCAGCAGCACATCGGTCTGGCGGTATTTCTTGCGGAAGACGACGAGCTTGTTGTTCTGGATGGCGTCAATGTATTCGTTGGTGAATTTTTCGGACGAAACATAGGCCACGCGCGCGCCTTTTTTGCTGCCGGTCACGTGCTGGCCGATGGCATGGAGCAGATGGGTCTTGCCCAAACCCACGCCGCCATATAGAAACAGCGGGTTGTAGGATTTGCCCGGCGCCTCGGCCACGGCCTTGCAGGCGGCGAAGGAAAAATTGTTGTTGGTACCCACCACGAAGGAATCGAAGGTGTTCTTGGGGTTGAACAACAGGTCGCCGTGGCTGTTGCCGCGCTCGGCTGGTTCCGGCTTGGCCTTGGTCGGGACCGCCGCATGGGCCGGACTGGCGCCCAAAGTGGCGTTGGAAACCTTGAATTTCACCTGCAGGCGGCAACCGGCCGCCACCGCCACGGCGTCTTGCAGCAGGCTCAGGTAGTTGTCCTTGAGCCAGACCTCGCAAAACTCGTTGGGGGCCTCCATGGTCAATTGCTGCCCATCCACGACACATGGCCGCAAAGGGGCAAACCACATGTTAAACGTGTCCCGGCTCAATTTGACGCGGAGATGCTCCTGCGCCGTGCTCCAAATTTTTTCTGCCGAAATTTGCATTTTATACCACCATTTTCCGCATTTTTTGCGTTTTATTCACCCAGCACCCCCCGCCGGCGTTTTCGATCAAATTCTCCTGCAAGTCAACCGTGCCTTGCGCCAATATTCAAGCCAAAACGAAAAAATTTGCACATGGCTTTTTCTCATTTCCCAAACCAAAATCATAACAATCTGATTGTTAATACGTTGCAATTTCACCGTCCGCTTTTTGGCCGAAATCCCGACGGGTCCGCTTCCATTCGTTTGCTGACTCCAATCGGTGCCCATGTTTTTATTTCATCGGCGCGAAAGTTACGAGGACAACATATTAACTCTTGTCCCCAAGTTATTCACATTTACAAAAAGGGCCGTGAAATGGCCTTTTTTTTCGCGCAAAACTTCCCACGACCGCCTTTCATCGTTCTCCACTTTATTCAACAGGATGCCGCCATTTTTTCCGATCATCTTCTCCTGCCAATTTCCCACCGGCATTTGCAGTCTTATGGCGGCCGTCCATGTCATTACAGTTAATTATACTTGTAAATATCGTTTGACAACAATAAGTGACTATGATTTAATATACGCAGTTGCAGGCAGTATGAGACTCAACCCGCAACCTGATCTTTGAATTTTAGACTTTCGGCCCCGCTTGAGTGCAGACGGGGCGCGAGTTCTCCGTAATCTTACGTTGTACTCATTCTGAATTCCCCGGCTTCTTCGACCACCCCCTGGTTGACTAAGCCGGTTTTTTCTTTTTAGGCTCAATGGTGGCATTTGTTTGTTAATTTGAGTCACGATAACTCGCGATATCGCCGGATTTCTTTGGTTTTGCGGCGCGGTTGCGGGCTGGTTGGGCGGGCTCGAGGGATTTTATTTTCTCGAGCAAATGTTCATGGGGAAGCCCCAATTTGATATGGGTGATGAGTTCAGCCACGTGGTGAGCGAATTGGCCCCGGCCGAGCGTCATGGCCAAGAGGTCGGTGTCCCAAGGCGCCATGGCGGTTTTAACAAGGCGCTCACGTTGCTTTTCCTCCTGGCATTCCTTTTCTTTTTCGTCCTGGCGCTCGACTTTGCGTTCCCAGCGCTCCAATTCGATGGCAGTGCGGACATCACGGCTTTCGTCCCGGCGCAGTGCGGAGAGTTGTTTGCGGATGGAACAGAGGCGTTTCCATTGTTTATCCGGGTCGTCTTCTTCTTTTTCGAAGAGCAGCATGGCCAAGCGGGTGAGTTCGCTGGTCAGGACGGCGGCGAAACAGTCGGCCAGGGTGCGGTCATCATCGGACTCCGGTTCGAGGGCGTCGGCGTGTTCGGTGATACGAATGGCGGCTTCCTCGGCGGCCTGGCGACGGAGCCATTCGCGATGACCGGATTGTTTCCAGTCGGAGAGGTTTTGTTCGGTGATGGGGCGACCGTCGAAGTGGATTTTGAGGATTTCGGGGACATCGGGTTGTTGGTTGAGCCAAAGGATGATTTGGGCACCGGAATGGCCGTCTTCAAGGCGAAAGCCGAGTTCGTGGCGGACGGCTTGGGGGAGGCGGGCGATTTTGCTGATGAAGGGCATAGGATTTTGATTTTTTGCTTTTAGTTTAACCGAGGGGGTGGGACAAAGGCTGTCCAAGGGGAAGAATTTTTGAGGAGTGCCAACCGGGGGGCCAGAAAAACTTTGACGCGAATTTCGCGAATTGGCGCGAATTTTAAGCAGGAAATTTTTAACCGCAGATGGACACAGATGGACGCGGATAAAGACGGGAAAATGAAGTTTCATCACTTCAGAAATTGGTTTTACGGAAGCTCGCCCTCACCCAACCCTCTCCCCCCAGGAGAGGGCTTTCACGTGGCACGCTTGCTGGCTTTTAGAAGGAGCTTCTCGCGAACCCAGCCGCATATTTTTCCACAAACGCGGAAACGGGTTCTCCCTCTCCTGGAGGAGAGTAGCTCTGTTGGGTATTGCAGGACGCACAAGTCATGTCAAATTTGCCGTAAAATCGCGGAAAAGTCCATCGTCTAAGCCATTGCCAATCAACATCAAAACCATCGGTGATTTGATTCAGGTCAGACGCAAAGCCAGAAACTTCACAGCCGGCCATCTGGCTTTGAAAATGGGAATTGCAGCATCAATGGTTTCTTCGTGGGAAGACGGAAGCGCCTGCCCCAATGACTGGCATTTGAAGCGTTTGGCCACAGTCTTAGGATTCAATCCAAAGGATTTTGAAGGACAGATGCCAACGGGGTGACGCTGCCGTTTTTGACTTACCCGAGGGACGATTTTTGACATCCCCGCACCATTAACACTTTCAAGCTGCCCGAAAACTTAACATGACTGGGCCAGCGCTCGCACCAGCACGACCGCTAGGGCCGCCTGTTTTTGTTCCACCCGCACTCCACCGGGCAGGTGCAGCACCATGACCGCCGAGTTTTGCGCTGGCTCCATCACCGCTTCCAACCAGCAGGCCCGATCCGCCGGCTTGACCGTGGCGGCGGCACTCACGCCGCGCCGCCATCGCCGCTGGCAGACCCAAGCGGCAAAGGTCTGATATTTAATGCCCGACAGGGCGGCAAACTTGGGTCCGCCCAACCCACTCCGTTCAAACTCGTCCAGCAAGCTCTCTCGCCGCTCCGCCGGGGTTCGGACGCGACCCCGCTCGTCGGTCTTTATCGTAAGCGGGTAGGCGAAATAGCCGTCGCATTGCAGCTTGCCGGCAAACGCTTCGCTCAACAAGAAGTCCAGACAGCGCGCCGCGCTGGAAGAATGGGGCAAACTCCTGGGCGACGTGCCCACCGCCGGGGCCATCCTGGACCGCTTCCTGCACCACGCCCAGGTCATCGCCATCACCGGCCGCAGCTACCGCGTCAAAGACGTGCCAGCGGCCAGCGAACCGCGCAAAGCCCGTAAAAATGCCGAACCAAAAGAAGCTGCCAATAGCGAACCAGCCGGGGCTCCCGCAGTTAGTGCTTGACGAGCAAGCCAACCACTGGCATGAAACAGTTGCTCCAAACAAACGAGCCGGAGTGAGCCAGCAATGACCTTCGCGTCCCTGGTTCCTTTCGGTTCAAATGTTTAATCCCACTTTTTCAACCACTTTTTCGCCCTTGATCTCCAACGCCAAAATGTTATGAAATCAGCGTCTCAGGGGCGGGTGATTTTGAATCCGCAAACAGCTGGGTGATTTTAACCCGCAAAATGACACCGAGATTCAAGTGCTCAATAAAATTCACAAGTTGCAATTATCGACAACAGGGCTATTCGAAGCCATTCTCACTGGAACAAGACAAGCAAGAATTTATCTATTCGGATTCGGTGCCGCCTTTGGGGTTCTAATCTGTGCGCTGGCAAAACAGCTTGTTCTAGACTGGAATTGGGCGATTTGTGGATCTGTTTTCGTCTTGGTTTCGGCGGGCCTTTGGCTGCTCTCAAATCTTAGCGATTGGTCTGCGAGATACCCGGCTGCGTTCCAAGCAAGAGTAGCGCCAATGCTTTATCTTTCGAACTGCTGCCGGTTTTGGAACCAAACGCAGCGTCAAAATGAATCACGTCGGGCAATTGTGTGCTTGGTGGAGAAAATTTGTTGGTCTTCACGAATTCATCGGCAAGCCGCTCCGCTTTCTTCGTTTCTTCGGCACTAAATTCACCTCTCTCTTTAAAGAGCTCACAAAGTGCAGTTCCATATCTGTCGCCTCCATGCGATGAAATCAACGACCATTTATATGCTTCAATGGGATCCTGACGAACACCTATCCCACCTGCATAGCATACCACCAGCAAATCTTGGGCCTGAAAATACCACCGTTCAGCCGCGCGTTGAAACCATGTTACAGCGACGACACGATCAGATTCCCGGTTTGAAGGAAAATAATAAAAAAAAGCCAGGAAAACCTGCGCTCGCACCTCGCCCAGATTGGCAGCCCTCTCAAACCATTTAAACGCAGACACCTTATCCTGATTACAGCCCCAGCCATAGAAGTAAAACTGAGCAACAAGGCTCATAGCCGCAGGATTGCCACCATCGGCGGCCGATCGAAACCAATGTAGGGATTTGACCATATCCTTGGCCACACCTTCCCCGTGGTGATAACACGCCGCCAGGCTATACTGCGCATTAACATTTCCATTGCTGGCTGCAATTTGATACCATCTAACGGCTTCAGTCTGATTGGGGTGAACGCCGAACCCCTTGGCATAGAGTGCCCCCAGTTCGAATTGCGCATCAGGGCAATTGTTACTCGCGGATTTCTCCAACCAAAGAAATCCTCGCTTGTAATCAGGCGGATTGCCTTTCCCACCGAGATAACACAAAGCTGCCCAATACTGAGCCTCTGGAAGCCCGATTGACTGCACTTTTTCTTTCCAAAGTTCGGGCGTAATAAAATTTGTGGGAGTGGAAGTGTCTGAGTAATCAAATAACTCCAGGTTGACTACTGTATTGCTGTAATGGGCATTGCCCTTGGCCTTAATGTTCGTCCCACTCCCCGCCGTTTCATCTGCATAGCCAAGATGCGTAAGAATACTACAATACAAAAGTAGTAACGATAACTTTGCTCTTTTTCCAATCATTCAACGAATATATAATGGTCAATTACAGGAGTTCATTCCTGAAAAAATAGTTTGTGTAGCGCCATTTGGCAAACTCGTGCGTTGGATATTAACAGACGCATGAAAGTTAGATAAATCCTGTGAGCCATCATAAAACCAATGGTTTGGTGGATACGGAGAACTAGCGTTTTTTAGATTCTGAACAACATCGCCAGACTTTTGTAGACCATCAGCCAAACTATGTAACTTGCCAATTGGTGGATCAACAATGTAAACGGCAGGCTCTGCGGTCTTTCCTATCCCGCTGAGCAAGTTTGCCATATTCGTAGCATAATTCGCCTCGTTATAGAGGCTCTCGAAATCGCTGGCATTGGCCATTGCATTATTATTGGAAATAGCGTTGTTATACGCAGAGGCAGTTGCATTAAAATTGCTCGCCAACGAGCTGGCGTTATTGAAAAGTGAATGAGCCGCTAGCCCCTGACTTGCTACTTCACCGCCGGCGCCGCATGTCCCATAAAAATCAGTCAAATTAACTGGGTCGTTTATTACATAAGCATACAGATTCAGCCCACCCATTTCGGCAATCGGATCGCGGCTTAACCACCTCCCTAGATCGGGATCATATTCGCGAAACGCCGCCAAACAAAGGCCGCTGGGCACGTGGTAATACTGCCCAGTAAATCCAAAATCAGCATCTAAGCTTCCTGAAATCTTTGTTCGTCTTCCGTAAGGGTCATAACTGTATCTGGCTTGGATCGTCCCTCCACTGTCCAACATTTCACGGATTGAACCTAAATGGTCCTTTGTGAAGAAATAATTTAAACCAGAAATCTGTTCACCCTCGTTAAAGTATCGCTTTGACACTGCGCCGGCACTGTTCCGTTGCTCACAAATGTCGAAACCACACCATACATACTTATTCGTGCTCGCTGCAACCCCATTGGTCATCTCGACAATCTGAACCCTGCGGCCAAATCCGTCATAACTAAACAAACTCTGATTCGTCGATCCGGTAATGGAAACCAACCGGTTCGCCGCATCCCATTGGTAACTGTTCGTTGAGGTTGCTGTGACGACTGAAGTCTCATTCCCGTTGAGGTCAAAGGCGATCGTCTTCGCAACACCGTTGTTTGTTACCACCACCTGGTACTTGTTCGTGGCTGAGTTGCCGTTGTAGTCATTCGCAACGATCGGAATTGTATTCGTCCCGTTCGTGACGCTGGAGTAACCCGTGAAGTTGGTCGTCTGATGATTGATGGTTGCTGATTTTCCAGCCACCGTCACCATCGCTTGCTTGCTTATGCTCCCGGCAAAAAGCATGGAACCCGTCGCGCCCGCGCGACTGGTTAACTGATTGTTGGCATTGTAGCTGCTTTGGCTCATTCCAACTGGTCCGGCATTACCGCTGCTGATCTGCTCGGTTGTTCTGTTGCCAGCAGTGTCATATCCATAAGCATATTGATTGAGTATGGCGCCTGCAACCGTATTGTTATGTACCGTCACCGTCAGCAATTGGTTCACCGGGTCGTACTGGATCACCTCAACATTGGTCACCGTTGAGTCCGCCTGTTGTGTCCAGTTCGTAATTTGGCCCAGCGGGTCGTAGGAGTAATCGAACTTCGAAAGAGTGACGCCGTTAGTGCGCTGATTCCAAATGGTTTGCAAACGTTCGTCGTTGGTGACACCCATGTAATTAAAGACGGTCGTTATACCGAATGGCGTAAAATTTGTCGTCACCAAGGCCGTAGCTCTCAGATACATATTTGTGAATATCCCAAGCGCATTCGTAATCACCGTCAGCCGGCCAAGTGCGTCGTACGTCAATTGTTCTGCCACGTTGTTGATGGCTCGGTTTGTCACTCGGCCCAGTGCATCATAATTGTAGATTACGTAGCTGCCGGAAAACGAATTTGAGACGGATGCCAGCATCCCTGCGCCGAGTTGTCCGTTGGTCACAGTGTAGTACGCGTAAGTATTTGTCCCAACGCCGTCAATCATTGTTATAAGGCGATTGTAATTTGTGTCGTAGGCAAACATCACAGATGGCGTAACCACTGCATTGCTGAAGCTCACCTGTCTAACATTATTATCCATGAAATAATTGTAACGGGTTGTTTGGTTTTTCGCGTCCGTCACCGACAACAACCGACTTTTATTGGTTTCGTAGTTGTAAGTAATTGTCGTCAGGTCCGGATAAATCTTCTGCGTTACCCGATTCTGGATATCGCGTATCCACGCGGTCACGTTTCCATTCGGATCAACGATGCTCGCAAGCGCTCCACAAGTGCACCAGTTTAATTCCGTGTGCCGGCCAAGGCCATCATAAACATCTGTTAAATGCCGCAACGAGTCATATGTAAGCGATGTCCAATGCCCATCCCGGTCGCGGTGCAACGCGGGGTCAAGTGCGTTATAGACGATTTGCTCATACGTTCCATCCATGTAAGTAATGTTTGTCGGGCGGTCGAGATTGTCGTAGCTGGTTGTGATAGCGTAGCCCTCCGAATCCGTTACAGTATGCACCCGCCCATACCCATCGTATGTAAAACTGTTGGTTATCCCCAGCGGTCCTCCAATACTTGTAAGATATCCATTTGTATTATAGCCCAATGTAACCACCTGACTCAAAGCATTTGTCAGGGCCGTCAACTGCCCATTTGTATTATAGCCAAAGAAATTCGTGTTGCCTGCAGCATCCACTTTTGTCAACGGCAAGTGTTGCGGGTTGTAGTTATATTTTGCCAGAAAGTTCGTTGCTCCCGCACACAAATGCCCAACAGACAACAAGTCGATGTTGTTGGTCGAATAGGTGAATAGCGTAGTGCGTCCTGACGGATCAATCGCCTGCACCGGCTTGCCGATTGCATTGTACTGGTACTGCTGCAACTGTGTTGTTCCATCGTCTAACACACGGGCAATAGCCGTGGGAGCGCTAATTATCCCTTCCTGGTCGGCATTTGTTTGACCGGGGTAGTTAAACCAAATGCGAGCGTTTTCCAATGGTTGCTTGATGCTACCCAGAGTCCGGCTCCAAGTGTAATAATTTGCGTACGTGCCGTCCCAGACATATTGCCTGGCCTTGTGATAATCAATATTGCCTTGCATCGCCAGCATGGTGGCTTTGTTCCAGAAGAAGCTCATGCGTTGAGTGAGCTCATAATCAATAAGATTCGTGTTTATTCCCGAAGGAATTGGGCCAGTTGCCGGTCCATAATCTACGGGGATTGCCGCCTCGGCGCGTTCCTGGCCGCCCAGGGGGTCGGTTGCCAGCAACCAACGTTGGAAATCGTTGGTGCTTGAAAAATTATTTGTAAAAGTGGTCGTACCATAGGGTGTGGTCATTGAATTGACAAAGTCCGCCTCACCTCCACCGCTATTATATGCAAATGTTGTGCTAATGCCGATTTCATCAGTTATGTTTGTCAATTGGCCAGAGCCGTTGTAGTTAAAGGTTGCGTACCGCCCAAATGGGTCGGCCACTTTGGTTATTTTATAGATGTCGGTCGTTAACGCATAGGAAACAGTGGTTACTTGTCCAATGGCGTCGGTCACGGATACAAGGCGATTTGTTGAGTCGTACGTAAAATTCAAGGTGTTCCCAGCCGGGTCCTTTTTTTGTGTTAAGAACACATGCCTTGGGCCATTGGTGTTGTCCGGTTGCGAGAAAATTTCCATTGATCCGTCGGGATAAACGCATTGATAGCTGCTGCCAGATGTTCTTGTCATCTGCCCTTGAAGGTATGTCTCGACCGCATAGCTTTGCGTTGTTGGATTGTAGCCGGCGAAGGTCAAGGAATTCCCGCCGCCTTCGATTACGTGAATATTTGCGTTAGTCTGGGTTGTATCATCAGTCACATATGTCAACCATCCAAATGTCCACTGGTTTCCCATGTTTGCATGTGTGAAAGGTCCCGATTCATAAATTGTTCGCTCGCTGTACTTAACACGGAACTCGATCTCTTGTCCACGCGGCGGAGTATAGCCAACTGGCACATCCTCCAGTTCCAAGCCAATACGCATCATATTGAATGCGTACTGTGGCATCCCTTTCTTTCCACCACAAGGATTCGTGCCTGGGCCGCCCTCTTTGAAGCCTCCTGCTCCAGGTGGAGCTGCCGCACAATCACCACCACCTGCACCAACATCGCCCCCGGTTGGAGCACTTTGGCCAAAGACTGTTTTGCCTTCGTCTTCACCAACGGCTGACCAGCCATCGGGCAACGATCCATCGGGAATTAGAAAATAACCGTCTGATTCCTCGTCCAGTATCTTTGGGCTGATCCAGCCTTGCCGAAACGTCGGGTCTTCGATCATGTAAAGTCCATCTTGCATCTTTGTCAGGGCCGAGAAATGCTTGAGCTTCCAATGCACGACCACGGGCAGTGGAACAGCCGCCCCATTTTGGCGCTTGGCCATCTGGTACTTCAAGCCCATACGTTGGGACAGTTGCCAATTCTGATATAACGACGTGCCATTCGTGGCAGAGTCTTCATTGAGGAACTCCTTGTTAAGTGGCGCGGTTGGATCAATCGCGGCCTGGATGCGATACAACGAATAGGGGCCACACCGAAACGTCCTGTTGGGCAAGTGCTCCATTTGCCACAAAGCACTCTTTGCATCAGCGATCCTCACCGCCGCCGCTCCATACAAGTCGCGTCCGTTCAATTCCAGAATTAGGTTTTTGAGGTCTCCCGCCCGTCCCAATGTCACCAGCAAGGAAGCCCAGTCGCCTATGGCTTGATCAACGACTTGGTGGCCATTCAAATCGGTCACATTCTTGCCGAGCGCCCATACTTGTTGGTAGGCATCAACTGCTTTTGAGAATTGACTGGTGTGCCGATAATGTTCGGCCAAATTGGCTTTCAGTGAAATATTGCGGGGCGAACTGGGATGCAGCTTCAGAAAATTCTCAATGGCGCTCGCATCGTCAGAATCCTGACGGCTCCGGAAAGCCACCAACGCCGTGGCGAGATCACTGTTTTCGCCGGGATCCGCCACTTTTCCGACCGTAACAATCGGTGTCTGAAAGACTCGTGCATGTGCTATTTCCTCGTCGGCCGGATTTGCCGAGAATACAAGTTCCGTTGTGGGTGACTTGACGTCAGACACCGTGCGATTTACTGTCACAACCGGCATCGGTGGGGGGACCGCAAAGTTCGAGGCGACTGGCTGAGTTTGAGCTGGGATTGTCTCCGCCGCGTTCAATGCTGCTGGTATAATTGGCAGACAGAATTGAATCGTGATTACTATATAAGTTATCCAACGGAGAGGCCACGGCAATGGGCGCAGTCTTCCATGGCGAGTGGCACTGTCCGTGTTTGGCAAGCAGCGAATTGTAGTCATAAAAAGGGGTATTTAAGGAACAATGACTGCGTTGGTTGGTATCAACAACGTGATAATAGGAGCAGTATGGTCATTGGTGTTGGCTACAGGTGGAAGCCAGGGATTCATCGGGTCATTGCCGTTTTGTACCTCCCATACGTCAGGAACACCGTCGCCGTTGGCGTCGAGGTAGACGGTTACTGCTATCGGCAGCGAAAATTGACTGTTGCCAAGGCTGTCAGACGCAAATGCCGTTATCGTATATGGGCCTGTCATCGTCGGAAACCAATTCATTGCATAGGGGCTGGACGTCAGTGATCCAATCAATGGATTATTAACGAAGAATTGCGCATAAAAGCGTACACTGCTGACGCTGCCATAGGCATCCGTCGCCGCCGCTGCTATAAGGTTTGTTTCACTTTCAAGTGCTGTCGTTGGGCAGTTCGTAATATTTATCGTTGGCGGGGAAATTTCGGCTAAATAGCCCGACTGCCCGAAATAGTTTTCCGTTTTGACGCGGTAAAAATATTGATTGCTCGGAGTTGCCGTTGTGTCAACGAAATTGGTGAGGGATCCAGAAAGCGTTGCGATTTCAGCGTAAGATCCGCCGCTTAATTTGCGCTCCAAGATGTAGCCGGTTTGATTAGTTGATTTTGAATTCCAAGACAAATTAAGCCGCGAAGGTGCCAGACCGGTGGCCAGGAGATTCGTGGGGGCAGCCGGAATCGAAGTGTTTGTCGCGTATTGCGAGAGACTGTATTTTTGGAACAAATAATTTCCAACCGCAGCCTTCTCATCGACGTTCAAAACACGATTGAAGACCATTACTTCAGCTATGCTTCCACCAAAGAAGTAAGAGGATCCTCCCAAGGTTGTGGGGCTGTTTGGAAAACCGACAGAATTGTTCGTCGTTTGATATTGCAGAATGCCGTTAATCCATGCCGACCAATCACTCGTCTGAGATTCCACCTCATAAACATGGAATTGAGTCAAGGCTTGGGTCGGGGTACCCAAATTGTACAGGTTAGCGCTTCCAAAACCCTCCTGAATGCCCCCGCCCGGTTCGGGATATCCGCCAGTGGTTTTGTTATACGTCCCCAAGTACCAAAGCGGCTGTGGGTTCCCCGGATTGTTGGTATTCGCCTGCAACACGACAAGTGCCTCTCCCTGAGTCGCTCCCGTCATGAAAGCTGGTAGGTTTAAAACGCTGTTTGAACCGGTTGCGAAGTTGTTCGCACCGTTGAACCGTATGGCAGGATGACCCCCCAGCGCATTGGGGATCCAAACGGGTAACTTGGCGGGGCTGATCTGGGAGGCATCATTTCCTTTTCCACTTTGGTCGGCCCAATAACTGACGATTACATTGGTGTTTGCCTGAAACAAGCCTGAATCGGCTTTCAACCACAGAGTCAGAGCCGAAAGTGGCAGGTCATTTCCGTTGGTTAGCGTGGTTGCAGAGGCTATACTGGAATAGCTTGACCACTGTGCCAAATTGACAGCGCGTACGCGATAATAGTATAGGGTGCCCGCCGCCAGATTGGTGTCCACATACGAAAGCGTATTGCCCACCTGCGCCACCGGGCTAAAGACGCTGTTGTTGGTTGACCGTTCAACGCTGACTTGCGTAGCGCCACAATTTGTCAACGGCTCATTCCAGGTTAGACCGATTTGCGTTGGTGAAATCGCCGTTGCGGTCAAATTCGTCGGTGTTGGCGGAACAGGTGAGACCAATGCATATTTCGCATTCAAGTAAGTATTCACTATCGCGCGTTCACTCGTCGTCAATGCCCGCCTGAAGACCACCACTTCAGCTATGCTCCCTCCAAAGAAGTAGTCGGAACCGCCCAAGGTTGTGGAACCGCTTGGGAAACCCACCGTATTGTTTGTCGTTTGATACTGCAAAATGGCGTTGACCCATGCCGACCAGTAGTTGGTCTTGGATTCGACGTCGTACACATGAAATTGCATCAAGTTCTGAGCGGGCACCCCGATGTTATAGAGGTTCGCGCTCCCGAAACCGTCTTGAACGCTTCCATCCGGTTCCGGATATCCGCCAATAGTGTAATTGTACGTTCCTAAGTACCAAAGCGGCTGTGGGTTCCCCGGATTGTTCGTATTCGCCTGCAGCACGACCAGCGCCTCTCCTTGCGTCGCCCCCGCCATGAAAGTCGGTAGGTTTAAAACGCTGTTTGAACCGGTTGCGAAGTTGTTCGCACCGTTGAACCACACGGCTGGAAAGCCGTTTATGACATTCGTAAAATAAAGCGGTTGTTTGGCAGCAGTACTCTGCGTTGCATCTTTGCCCCATCCGCTGCTATCAGGCCAAGTGCTGACTAGCGCGCTGTTCGTCAGCCCCGTAATCGCATTGGCTTTCAGCCATAGGGACGCCGTGTTTGTCGCAAACAACGGAGTAACGGTGATGTTTACGACCGATGAAGTGATGGAATTTCCATAATTGTCGAAAACGACGGCGGACAGAGCATAGTTGCCGGCTGCTGCGTTGCTCCAAATCAGAGTAAATGGCGAATTTGTGACGAAGCCCAAACTGGTTGTTCCCTGCATGAATTGGACCCACGTCGTACCGGTCAAATTTGACACGCTCGCCCCGAGGGCAATGTTTGTCTGGCTGGCAATAAAAAGGGCGTTATTTACAGGATTGGTTATTGAAATCGACGGTGTCGACAAGGGACACTTACCGAGCCAATTCGCACCGTAAATAGCCGCCACCTCGCTGGACGTCAAGGCCCTGTTATAAACTGAAACTTCATCAATGAAGCCATTAAAGTAAAAGCTCGAAGGAGCGGAAGGCCAGCCCGTCAAATTATTATCGCCAATTCTCCACCAGCCGTTGTAATTTGCTGCCGGTGTGGCACTTGCATTAGTAGCAACCAACGCACCGTCCATGTACAGGCACGAACCCACAGTCGAAGACAATGTCGCCGCCACGTGATGCCAGCTGCCGTCGTTGTAGCTGCTGGCCGAGTTGGCCATCATGGCAGACGTGGTCCAGGTCCCAAAATGCAACTTGCCAGTATTGTCCATATACAAATTCCGATCATAGTTGCCGGATGTTCCGAGCTGACTGTCACCCAATTCCATGAGAACTCCACCACTTGAGGTGCTGGTTTTGAACCACAACTCAAGCGTGACATTCTGCGGATTGGTTTGAACAATCGTCGTGCCAACAAAGCCGTTGGTGCCATTAAAAGCAAACGCTTGACCAACCATGCCGTTTGTAAAAGTTGTTCCGCCTTGTAAAGTGCCAGTATTTCCACCGACTCTGTCATTGGCATCGCCTTCAGCCGCCCACCAATAAATCAATCCGGAGGGGGACGAATAACAATTCTGGATAAGAACCGTCAGCAAGGCGTTGGAGCTTGTCGCACTCGACCCCGCGTTCGTCACCACCACCGAATAGTTGCCGGCATTGGTCAGCTGCACATTCGTCAGTGTCATTGATGCGCCGGTCGCCCACGCAAGCAGGTTCGTTGAGTTAAACCACCATTGGTAGCTTAACGGGGCAGTGCCCGTCGCCGTGACGCTAAAGGTTGCATTGCTTCCCTGAAAAACCGTCAGATTGGTCGGTTGCACCGTAATTGTCACTGGCACAATCACAGTCAACGCGGCGGCCGAACTGGTCACCGAACCGTAACTGTTGGTCACTACTACAGAATAATTGCCCGCGTTGGTGGTCTGAACATTCGTCAGTGTCAACGATGCGCTGGTTGCTCCCGCAAGCAAGTTCGTCGCGTTGAACCACCATTGGTATTTCAACGTCGCGGTCCCCGTTGCCGTTACACTGAATGTTGCGTTGCTCCCCACTATTGCCGCTATATTTGCCGGTTGGACCGTGATCGCCGGGCCTTGATTTACATTTCCATCTTCAATATAAAACGGAACACCATTGGTGTCCTTCAGTGGAATGCCATTTGTATCCACCGCCACATAATGATATCCGATGTCGACCACAGAATTGGATTCTGTTGTCTGGTTTGTTTGCGTTGTAAAATGTTGCAATCCCAATTGATTCGCGGCAACACTGCCAGCATTGATGAGCAGACTGTTGGTCGGCTGATAAAAACTGCCCAACCACCCGGACTGATAACCAATCGCGTTTGTGGAGATGATGTTGCTCGTCCCGGTAAAATTGAATGAGCAGTTGATGAAAGCATTGAACCCGTTGGTGATTGAGGAATTAGTTGCAATTGTGCAACTGTCCACTTCATTATTGAAGAAATACCAGGACCCGCCAGACGGCTGACCCAGGGAAATCGTCGCACCATACATCATGTTGTTTGTGAATGTCAGGGTCGCGGAAGCAGAGGAATTAGTTGCTCCGATGCTGGAACGAAAAAACAAATTGTTCAATAAACTGGCATTTGCGGCCCCGCTTGGACCGCTAAAACTGTTTGTTCCGCCCCATAGTTCGTTATGCTGCATCGTCAGGCTGGCAAATGAATTAGTGCTTTGGTGACTAAAATGCCATCCGCCATTCGCAGGAGCTGCAAAGTGGGTAAACTGGAAAAGACCCGTTGGCAGCGAAGCCCCCCACGGTGCCGCAGAGATATTTTGAGCAGAAGAGCTATTAGTCCCGCCCAAATAAACGGATAGGTCTTGTGCGGATTGATAACGCACGAGCCAGTTTGGGCTGGTCGGCGTTCCGACGGAAATAATGGAAGCTCCGTCGCGGAGCAGTATGCCTGGCTCGTTGTAACAGGCAATGGCTATTCCATTGCTGATCGCCAAAGCGGCGTTGGTCACAATCAACCCATCCGTAATATAGTCCAGCGGGTCATAGTGGTAGCCTAGATCGGGCGATGCGTTCGTATCCCGCGTAGCCTGTTGCAACAGATTTGTCGAAATACTATAAGTCAAATTCGACAGGACCAGGGGTGGATACGTCGTTCTTGACGTTAAGCTTGCAAGGACCGAGGCGCTGATGTTGTTTGTTCCTGCGGCGCGATATGTGTTGCTTGCCAGATAATGGCTGCCCGCGCCCACGGTTTTATAAATTCCGGAATTGCTCGTCAATACTGTAACCTTATTGGTTGTTAACGTGCCGGCGCCCGCCAACAAATTTGTTGTTGCCGTGACGAGGCTGTTCGCAAGCGTTAGCGAAAGCGTTGATGAGTCAGCGAAAGTGTTGCAGTTATCAATCGTCAACTGCGTGCCGCTGACCGCTGTTCCGGTACCAGAGCAAGCAAGAGCGATATTTCCAATGTTGTAAAAAAGCCCGTTATTCACTGTTGCCCCTGCCCAAGCATGGATAATCGGCGTGCTGCAATTGATGGCCTGAATGTTATCGAATTCGGAATAATTTGCGTTCATGTCGAAGCCATAATTTAGATATGACATTCGGATGTCGTGCAGGGTGATATTGCCGTGGCTGAATATATTGATGCCATTCCCGTAATATCCGCTCGGCACGCCGCTGCTGCCGGAGATGGTCTCCCCAACCGTGTTATCGTCTTGCGCCGTCATTATTATGGGGCGATAAGGGCTGCTCTGGCAGGAGATTCCTCCCCAGGAGAGCTGGAAGCCACCGGAAGTGGGCGAAAACTTGATCACCGTTCCGCCTTCAAAGGTCGCCACACCATCAATTTCGAAATATGATGACCCGTTCATAAAATACGTGGTGTCTGCCTGAAATGTGAAATCTCCAACAGTTGAATTAAGGAGCACATAGTCAAGCACAAACCCCGGATCTTTGTTGTCAGCCTTGGCCAACAATATTGGCCGCGTTGAATTAACAATTGGGCTCGCAGGCGGCGGCAAAAAGGTCGCGGCTGGCTTAATCATCGCCATTTTGAGAGGACCTGCCGGTTTGGTAATACTGGCATGAAGCGGAAGCGTTTCCAACTGTTGCGCGATGCTTTCATAAGGGAGCCTTTCGACTAAGAATGTCCGCCCTGAAACCACTACCCAGTCCTTGAAAACGGTGGCGCCATCCACACTTTTGCCTTGTGCATCCCTGGTTGAAAATGCCTTGCCCAACTCCATCCTCATGCCGCCAAGTCCTATTTCAGTATCTTGAATTTGATGGACCGGATCAATAATCCCATCACTTAATTCGGGTTGTGGCGGGTCAAAAAATTCTGTCATCAACTCGATACGTGTTATTGTCGGGTCGAATCCCAGAGACTCTGGCGAAGGCATTTGTTGGCGTATGATGATGTCCTGTTCAATGCCGCCTTTTGTATAGGTGTACACAACATCAGCTTTTATCCCATCAAAAGCGTCAGGGTAAATGACTTGGTTCGTGGCGATTAATTCTCCGGCGCTGTTCGTGATTTGCCCTATCGTTTCAATGTTTGTCCCGTCTGTATACACGAGTAAGAGCGGCCGGCTTGACAGCATTTGGCTGTTCGGTGTGACAATGGCAATTACACCTTGATTAATATCGCCTGGAAAAAATACTTGATGTTGTCCATTTGTGGCCTCGGCCGAGCCGTCAGACAATATGTCAATTTGTTCGCTGGAAGGCACCCAATTGCCACTAACCATATGATTCATGCCCGTTTCCAACTGGATGTAACTATGTTCCTTGGCTGTCGCAACACCGGATGAATCGAGTTGATATGTCGTTTTGCTCCAGACGCAGGAACTGCCATCCTGAATTACCGCCGAATACGCCCCTGACGATGCATCAGCTGCGCTCTGTGAGCCGGCAGTATTTACGGTTTGGGCGTGCGTTCCAGCGAGACTAAGCGCCAGAATCAAAACGATTTTTCTAATTGTGTTCATACGAAAAATATCAAGCCGGATGTTGCGCCGAAGAATTGATTAAAGAAGGATAGTTCTTCCCCGTCACCTTTTAAACTGCCATTGGCGGATTGCCCGCCACTACATTCCCATTCACGAATCATTCCCGATGCCTTGCTAATTCGCCCCAGAAACCCAGAGCTTTTGGTTGCTATATGTTCTGTTTATAGTCCCAATTAAGATAATAGCAAGTTATTTCGCAATAAATCTAAGAAAAGCGCTATCTCACAATAAAAAGCACCCCAATTGACCTATAAACGAACATAGGTAGTCATCTTTCATGAAAATACAGTTTGACGGCCGGTTTCTTAGAAATCTAAATGCTAATATTGCCTTTGGGTACACGAGTTTAGGCTCGGTTTTTCAGTTCTCAAATTCCCGGGCGACGTCAGAAATCAGCAGAAATTCAGCCGAAGGCTTCCGAGTCTGGTAAAGGGGCGAAAACGGAGGAAGAGATTCGTTGCATCGGAAAAGCACATCAGATTTGTTAAAATTAAGCTGGCGGCATCGAATTATTCCACCTGCATCCGAAAGACCACCACCAGGGCCACTCCATCGAATCTGTCCATACGACGATCTTCGCTTTTCCATGCCTTCCGTTTCGGAGGCAGATGCGGCGCCAATTCATTGGGAAATCGTTTAGCCAGCAGTTCTGCTATCTGATATTTGGTTCCATTTTTTTCACCGAGCAGTGCGACACGCAATTGTGTCGCTGAAATCTCCACGACCTTGAGCTTGTGCTTCTTTGTTATAGCAACGACGTTCCGATGGAGTTCCTTGATGCGTGGCGCACGGTGGGTGCCTTTGGCATTCACATCTTGGAGCACCAAGACATCGGGCTGATTTCGAACGATGACCCTTTCGATTCCAGCGAGTGACCGTGCGTTCTTGTTGTCATTGAATACTTTGTTCCCGTAGTCAATCAGCGTATTCTCCCCTTCGATTGCGGCATAGCCGAACCCAGGGCTGGAAAGCGAAATTCCTAAAATACGAAACTGTTTAGAGATTTTGTTCATTTTCTTTCTGTTGATTGGTTATTTTTGAAACGAGGCTGGTAATGACTTCCTGAAACACTTTCCTTTGTCTTCGCTGCTTGCGATGGCCCAAGATTTTGGCTCTTTGGGCCACCTCCTGTTCCAGCTGGCCATAGAGCCCAGAAAACAATTCATGTACGGGCTTGCCATATATGACCTGATACGCCAGGGCTGTTTCCAAGGTCGGCACACGAGCAGAGCTTTCATCACGGCAGACCTTGACACCCTTGTCCATGCCATTTACTCCCAGGAGAAAAGCCACTTCCTCCTGCGAAAGTGCCAGCCGTTTGCGGTTGGTACGTAAATAGTTTGAAAGCGAGGCCATGGAAAGTGAACTCTGGATGGGTTCAGTGCAGACGATACGCCGTTAGCGGAAGATGCTCACGACGGCAGAACTTGCCAAATCTGGCAAGTTTCTACGAAAACGCCGGGCCTTTACAGGCTCGGTTTTGCACGATTATCACAGCATATTCTTTACTTTCTGTCAAGTTACCGCGACGGGACTTGCCAGATTTGGCAAGTTCTGCCGTCTTCGATAATCCACGATCTCTCGGTAAGGTTCGGGTGTGGAAAACACCACACCTAAACATGATACCCTTCGACGAATTTAAAAAACTTCTTGGTTCTGAGGCGGAAGGTCTTTCGGACGTAGAAATCGAGCGCATACGGGACATTGAACACCGGCTCGCCGACATTATTTTCGACGCATGGCTACAGGAGCGCAATTCACCACCGGAAGTTGCTCATTTGCGGGAAAATTGATAAAGTTATTGTGAACACAATAATTGAGAGAAGGCTATTTTCTACCTGAATTTTCGGATACAGGGACGGGGTAGCGATGTTCAATGTCTTCTCGACGTTGTGTTCACCATCGTTACCCCTTTCCTGTTTTTTCATGTCCAATACCAAACAGAAAAACTGCATAGTCTATTGCCGTGTGAGCTCGGCAAAATCTGCCCAAGAAGGCGAAAGCCTTGATACGCAGGATAGCGTCATGCGTAAATTTGTCGGCGACAGAGAATGGGCCATTGTCCCCAGCGGAAAAGTATTTCGCGAGACCTTCACCGGCAGGAAAGACAAGCGACCGATTCTAGAAGAAATTTTCGATTACATAAAGAAACATCCTGGCATTGTAGATTATTTCGTGTTCAGGGTCATAGACCGCTTTACCAGAGGCGGAAGCTATTCGTATGAGAGCATCAAAAAGAGACTTGCCTCTTATGGCATTGAAATGATTGATACATACGGGGTCATCCAGCCGGTGAAGAACACGCTGGAGCATGTCGGCTTTGAATATGAATGGAGCAGGACCTCGCCGAGCGAGATCGCCGAAACAGTAATTGCCAATACGGCAAAGGCCGAAGTGACCAACATCCTGACGAGAATGATCGGGCGTGAGATCGAACTGACCAAGCAAGGGTTCAAAATTCGCCAATCCGCGGACGGATGCGTAAACAAGAAAGTTGTCATCGACGGAAAAAAGAAAGTCATACAGGTTCCTGATCCGGAACGAGCCAAATTCTTGATTGAAATATTCAATCTGAGAGCCGCTGGGACGCTGACGGATAAGGAAATCGTGAAGCGGATAAACGCCATGGGGTATCGCACGCGAACGCACAACCGGTGGGACGCTGCGCATGAAAAAATAGTCGGAACCGGAGGCGGCTTTCCGCTCACCGTTAAACGGTTACAGGAGATCATCTGCCGGCCCATTTATTGCGGCGTGGTGTGTGAAAAATGGACGCATCACCGGCCCATAAAAGCAAAATATGTAGGGCTAGTATCGATTGACGTCTTCAACCTCGCCAATCGCGGCAAAGTATTCATCAAAAATGACTCTGACGAACTTCAAATCCTGTATGACCACCATCCTGGCCAGACGACGGCGGTGCGCACACGCGACAATCCTCTATTTCCTTACAAGAACCTCGTTTCATGCGATTTGTGTCGCAAGACATTTTCTGGCAGTTGCCCACGAGGGAAAAGTGGCCGGACTTTTCCCACATATCACTGTTCTCGAAATCACAAGTATGTCGGCGTGTCCAAACAAGATTTCGATGCAGCTTTCGAGAATTTCATAGATCGGCTCACGTTAAAGACCACGTTCTTTGAGTCTATCGAAGCAGCTTTGTTGAATCGATACCACCAGCGCAAAAAGGAGATAATCCAATCATCAGTCAATGTTCATCAAAACATTGCTGAACTCAAAGCAGAGCAAAAGGCGAAAGTGGAAGCTTTTGTCGCCACAACCAGTTCGACGCTTCGCTCCCAGCTCGAAATAGGTGTCGAGGAACTGGAATTGAAAATAAAGTCAGCCGCCGGTGAAAATCAGAAAATGGACATTACCGAGGAGGACATCAGTCGTTTCAAACAGCACGGCAAATATCTTTTGGAACACCTGCCAAAATTGCTAAAAAAGCCTGAAAATACACAGCAAAGGGTAAGTTTGCTCGGTTTGATTTTCGAGGAACTGCCAACCTATTCAAATATCATTAATGGAACCCCAAAAATGGCTAGGATATTCGATATTTCATCGATAACAGGCCAAAATGGAAGGTGTGTGAACTCACCCGAATTTAGTTGGAACACCATTGAGGATACAGTGTTGCTCTGGAAAGAGGTTTTCAAAACTGTAGTCATCACAAGTGACAACTGAATTATCACCACCTTATGAACCACCCCATCTTATCCACTCACTTTCCCTGATGCCAGACTGACGGACCATGTTCTTGATGGTTTTTGGCCCGTAGCTGTCACGAGGAATGCTGACCTCAACACGTCTGTCGGGCACACCGTCCTCCCCGCCCTTGAACCATGCCTGGTGCGAGCCTTTCAGTGGTTTAAGGTAACGGAAGCCATTTTCTCTCAGAAAATCGGTTGCATCGCGATAGCTCCAATTCCGTAATTTTCTCGACATTATCAGAGCATACGCGGAACGAACAAATGGGTGCAGACGGCAGAACTTGCCAAAAGTGGCAAGTGGTTGCCGAGAATAGGCGCCGCATCTCGGGCCGGCACGGGTCTTCCATACCCCGACCATTCATGGTAGTATCCAGTTCATGCCAAAAGAATTCATTTCCCATGAGGCGGGAAACAAAGAGGCTTGGGTTTGTGTTTGCGGCAACACGCCGGTCAGTGACGGATTTTACACATGCGACTCAAACGGGAATGAGCTTGAGCCAATGCTTAATTCAGATTGGATGAATCTCTACCTCTGTGCTCGATGCGGCAGGATAATCGACATGGATACTCTCGACGTCGTTGGACGGAAACCAAAACCTGAATTGCTCGCCTAACGGAATGTCGACTAGGTCCGCAGGAAATACTTTCTAGCGCCTGACCACGGTGGGTGACAATGATAAATCAAACGTATCGTGATCCTTCTCGAATTTGATACGAAAGCACTCAAAGAAATCTTCTTGCCCGAGAAGCACATCAACTGATGCGCTGTCGGTGAAAGCAACCGGGGTGGTAATCGGGGTGTCGAAGTGCTTTACTTTCATGGTCACCGACGAAAGAAACGTGGTGACGCGGACACTGCCGATACCGAGAAATTCCTTTTTGGCAGCCTGTTCAAGGTTTATGCCAAGTACTTTGGCATATTCAATGTTCATGAGCGTCGTATCGGCACCGGAATCAATGAGGCCCAACACATTTAGATTTTCTGATTTTCCAAGTAGTTCAAGCTCAACAATGGGACGCTTGGTTCGCTTCCCTTTCGTATTGGTTGCAATGGTTGACGTATACTGAAACTTCATTAACAGGCAGTTGGAGCGTAGCTCACGTCAGCGGGTAATACGTGCATCACCACCACTTTTGCTTGTCCGACTTTTTTCCGCAGGCTCACGAGGGATTCCGCAACGGCAATGAGGTTCTGATAATCCAATGAAATAGCTACCCATTTATTCTCGTGGGCTTTGGTAATAAGGCGTAGATTTGGGGCTTTTACGAGTTCCATGCTCCTATTCTACACCCGGACATAATTACTTTGCAAGGGGACGGAAAGCCGCCTGCGCGAGGTGTATTTTTCATTCCAAGCAACCACGACTGATTGTAGCTCGACATAATCGCGGCCCGGCCATTGTCCGCATGGCAATATCCTCATACTAGCCCGTGGCGCTCAAGGATCCAGCAGACTTCCCTGTGTCATCTGTCAACGAAATCATCCCGGATTCACGTCGTAACTATTCCGGCGGTCTATTCTTTTCGGGAATATCCTGAGAAGCCCTTACCATTTCTTCAAGTAAACTTTTAAACTCTGCCAAGCCCGTCGCGGGAATGATAATTGAATTGCGTTTGCCCCTCGTTTCTTCCGTGATGCGCAAAAGACGCCCCCGACTGTTTTCCCTGAGGGAAAACGCGAACGTCTTCCGTTCGATTTCAACCAAGCCGGATTTCAGTGTGTCTTCATTAACAGGCGGCTTCGGTGACATTGGCGCCCATGCTGAGAGTGACCGCGGAGGTCGTGACGGGGATTGAGACCATCGTCCATACGGCTCGGAATGTTCATAGGCAGGCATAACCCTCGATAATCTGGAGAGTAAACTGGGGAAATGTCCGAATTGCAAGAAAATACTGGAAGTTTTAATCACTGAATCACTGATACATGGCCAATGCCGAAGGACCACCTAAAACCGACTACGCAAGATTGTGGTTTTCCCCTTCGCATCTTCCGGCAATGGCGTTTTTTGCAGCTACAAGGGCAAGGCGCATTTCTTGAGCTGATGTATAACGGTCTTCCGGCTGTGGCTGGCAAGCTTTGAGGATAACTTTATTTAAGGGCAAAAAATCGGGAGGCTCTTCTGTATTTACCAACGTGGTGGCCACTTCGGGAAAGAGTGCCGTCGTGCGTCCAGTGCTCAAAACATAGAGCACCATGCCCAAAGCATAAATGTCTGCCGCCACCGTGCCGGGCCGTTCAGGTGACGGCGGCATGTATCCTGGTGTGCCAACAAGCGTCCGTTCCTCGTGCGCTGGACGGATTCCAGTGATCAGACCAAGGTCGGCGAGTTTCGGCTGGCCGTTGATGAAGATGACGTTTTGCGGCTTGATGTCTCGATGAGTCATGCCGTGACAGTGCAAGAAATCCAGTGCCTCGCTTAATGCGATTCCGATTCGGAGACACTCCGTTACCGGCAATCTCCGTTTGTGCAATCGAGCGCGCTGGTTCACGAGGTCGTGCGGTTTGTAGGCGGACGGGTGGCTTTCCCAGCCAGCTTCGAGTGAATCGGCCAATTCCATGACGTAATAGAAATAGCCGACCAGCTTTTCGCTTACAAACTCCACACGAAGGAGACCGGGATGTCGATCCGAAATGGGCTGGTATTTCTTGACCCCCTTGAATTCGCGCTCATACGGGTCAGGATCGCCTTGAAATTTTGCGAGATACACTACCTTCAAGGCCCGCCATTGGCCGCTCTTGTTCCGTGCCAGCCAGACCTTGCCATAGGCCCCCTCCCCGAACGGTGGATGAAGCAATTCATAACCCGGCGTATCGGGTAATGGGTCCGCCGCGTACTTGCCGGTTTGGGCTCCACGACGAAGATTCAACCCCAGCGTCCAGGCCAGGGCGACGGGCAACTGTCCGCCCACAATGATGAGCCAGGGAAACCAGTAGTTGGTGAAGTAGCTCAGCGAGATTGCTAACAGCGACACCACCGTGAAAATTCCGGCCCCCACGGCAACGGCTTTGAGGAATCGGAAGCGACTTAACATGCCGCCAATCAGGATGCCGGACACGACGAACACGGACAATTCAATCCACCACGCCGGTCGTAACAGCGAGTCGTCATTTAACAGGTTCAGGAAGGAAGCCAGAAGGATTGCAACGCCGCCGGATGTCTCGCCAGTCCACCGTGTGTACGGCGTGGAAAATTCATCGGTCTCGCCATCCGCCATCGATGTCGCCGGCCAGTTGCCGACGAAGACAATCTTGTTACGGAAATAGTCGGTGGGCTGCGTCAAGGCGAACTCGTAGCTCATGCGCACCCACGGGCCATCCTGACCGTAATAACGCACCCACCGTTCCAACGGTCTTTCGCTTAATTTTTTTCCCGCCTGCTGTGCTGCCGTCCACGGCAGGCTTGGGTATGGCCCCGGCGATGGGAAAGGCCATTGTCGGCGGACAACCGAATCAAGGTCCGGACTGAGCCAAGCGACTCCCCAATTGGTGCCGCAGGCATTGAGAAATTTCTCCGCTGGACGAATCGGTTCCATGCCTGCCAGTTCCGGATGCGTCAATTCATTCTGTGAGGCCATCAGGACAATGTGTTTTTGCCGCGCCATCGCAGCCGCAAGAGCATCGTCTTTTCCAAGGTAGCCCAATTCGTGAAAAAAGGAATCGAACACAACCAGCGCACATCCATCGTCGGCGAGCCGGTTTAACAACCGCGTGTGCAATGCGCGATCCCATGGCTGCCCTCGCACCTGGCCAAAATTCTTGTACGCCCGATTGTCCATCAGGATGAGCACGACTGAATTTGTGACCGGTCGTGAGCCGAACCGGAACAAATAATTGTAGCTGGCATTGGTCCACGAGTCGCCCATTGGCGTCCACCACAGCAGCAAACCCGCAGCAACCGCCAGCACGGTGCCGGCTGCCGAAACAAGAAACTGATTCTTTTTGGTGGCCCAACCCTTCATAACGTTGTCGGAATTCTAAGCAATGGCCCCGCTCAGCACAGTGTTTTTCCGACCACGTTTTTCTTGACAAGTGAATAGGCTTTTGATATGTGCTTACCTCGGGCTGGGAAATTACTTCGGCAGCTTATACGGAATAAATCAATAAACGAAGAAAGGGAAATCTATGACAATCAAAGCATCTAAAATCATCTCCACAGCAGTATTTCTATTGGCCGGGTTCTTGGGCTGTGTCGCGCCGGCTGAAATACAAAAAGACCTCGTGTCGACAGGACAAGGCAGTGCCACTTGTGCCGCCACCTATTATGCAGTTGCAAAAATGACCAACAGTTCCGGGTTGTTTTGGATCACGCCGCCGGCCAACACCCACACTGGTACCTTCACCAACGCTTCTGGATCGGGCTCATATACATCGGTATTGACCGTAGTACGAAAAATTGACCTCCAGCCCTGGTGCGGAACCAACAGCCTCATTTTTCCTGCGACCAACTCCAGCTATTCGTTGACGCTCTATGTCACCAGCCGAACTCCGCCCCCAACCAACAACCAGCCGATGACCTTGGAAGTCCTGTGGCAATAATTCTTAGAAGCTGAGAAGAAGCCGCACGAAATACGTGCGGCTTCGAGCCATATCATTATACAGATTTAGCGGCTCCAACTGATAATTCTGGTTGGCGATATTTAACACGCCAACCGAAAGTTCGGCCTTGCGGTGCCAGAAACGGCAGCCCGCACTCGCGTTCAACTGCCAGAAATCATCCCTAGGTTCCGCCGGGGAATATCCCATGTTGTCTTGGCTGTACCAATCGGCCTCAAAGGTCGAGAACAGCCCGGAGGGATGATTCCAGTTTGCACGGAGCGTCACGGTCTGTAGCAGGCTGTCGAGGTTTTGCCGCGCCTTGAAGGGCTTGTCAATGACGCTCGCCGGCAACTTCGGCGAAACGTCAAGATAGCTTGAATTGAGCTCGGCCTGAGACAGCCGGTAGCGCGCTCCGACCGACCACTGCTTACCAATCAATTGGTCCGCCGTGAACGTAAGCGACCGCTCCCGATAGTCCAAAAAGTGTCGCAATGGTCGGGAAATTGGAAATTGTTGGGTGGAATTATCGCTTACATCCAAAAAATAGGCGCCGTCATCTCTTGTCAGCCGGGAATATAAAATCTGCCCGGACACGGCCAAGTAGGTGTCGGTACTGAATTTTTGTTCCAGCGAAGCATCAATCGTATCCAAGCGCGAGCCGCTGGTGTCGCCCACCACCGTTTCCGGAATGATACTCCGGTATGCCTGGTTAAAACCAGCCACTTCCGTGGGTTCAATCCCGAGGCCCGAATCGCCGCCGAACCCCGACAACGAACGGGTATAGGCCGCCCGCAAGGTGGTGTCCTTGAATGGCGTCCAAATCAGTCCGGCCTTTGGCGATGTTTGCGTGGCTGCTCTTTCCTGCCGGCTGAATGGTGTTGTGTTCAAGACCGCCGGCTGTTCCATGTGGTCATAGTCAATTCCGGCGAACAACTTCACTGAGTCAAAGACCTGCCAGTCGTGATACGCATAAAGTGTGTAATGATGAAAATCGCCGATGATGTTTTGATTGGCTATCTCAAACGGATAGTGTTTCGGATCGGGATTGAGCTTTCCTAACGCGCCAAGAAATATACTGCCGATCCCGCCGGTAGGCAGCCATTCGATGTTTTGAAAACCATCGTCGCCCCAGAAATAGCGGACGCCCATGACAGTCGTATGATTCGGAGTTTCCCATATTTGCTGGAGTTCCGCCGTATATTCCTTGGGCGAAGTGGTTATTAGGTCGTGGTCGCTCATCAACCGCACGCTGTTGATCTTCCCGTTGTAGGAACCGGTCGTCCAATGGCCCGTCAACCGGTCTAGCACGTTGTTCACGGCCGTGCCATACGACCCAAAGAAAAGGGTGTGAACTCCTGGTCCCCATTCGTGATGGAACCCCGCGAATAGGTTCGGATCCTGTTTTTCGGAAATTCGCTCTGGAAGAGATTTGGCTGTTTTTTTGTAATACTGATTTATGTCGCCGTTATCAATTTCTGCCTGTTCCGCGCTGACAAATATGTTGTCCATCGGCGTAAGCTGGAATTTTAGGGAGAGATTCAAATCACGGTTTTCAAAATAGCTGTTTGCGCGCTGGCCGGGGTCGGATTGGTAGGTTGCTTCGACGCTGTAGCTGAACTTGTCAAAGGTGCCGAACTGGGCGCCTTTTTCAGTCCATGCATGGCGACTCAAAAAGGTGGTGTCCGAAACCACGCCCAACCGGTTTTGATCAAATAATTTTGCATACGGCTGCTCCGAGGCTATGGCCGATAACCACCCTCCGCTTGCTGGCGCCAGTAAATTCGCAATCCAAAATTCGCTGTTCGCGGGAGTTTCAAAACGCAGATTGCTCCAACTGGGATCGCGCAATTGATTATAGCTGTTCGCGAGGAACAGATGCGCTGAATAATTCGCGTAGTCGGAACCCACTGCCTTCCCCGCTTCGCGCATGCTCACGTCTAACATGCCCGCGTCGTGATACATCCACGCGAGATTTGCGCTTCGTACCGCCCGGTCTTCGTCTAGTAAAAGTTGCGAGCGATTGACGCTGCGGTTGTCGTTCAACGCCTGTGATTTTTCCAGGTCACGGATGGCATCGTTGATTTGATTGTCTTGCTGGTTCAATAATGCGGAATAAAGCCATGCTGTAGGGTCGTTCGGATCGAGCTTTTTGGCCAGCGTGAGTTCCTTGACCGCGCGGGTGTCGTCACCGGTATGCGCATATGCCTTGCCCAGGTAGCTGCGCAGTTCGGCGCGTTGCGGCTCGAGCGCTGCGGCGGCCAGCAAATCCCCTCGCCCGCCGGACTTGTCACCTAGATGGATCCGCACCAGGCCGCGGCCTAGCCATGCATTGCCCAGCGCGGCATCGCAGGCAATTGCGCGGTTAAACCAATCAACCGCTTTTCGGGGTTCGTTCCGCGCGGCTAGGATGAAACCGTTCAGAGCCAGCGCCTGAGCGTTATATGGGGCCAGTTCCAGACTCTTGGCCAGCGCTTCCTGCGCCTCTTCTGTGCGGCCAAAACTGAATTCTAGTTCCGCTACACGTTCCCAGGCAAAGCCAAAATCGGGCGAAACTTCGGTCGCTTGTTGTGCAAGTTGTAAGGCTATTTTAAGCGATTTTGCGCGAACGGCGCGCGATTGCTCAAAATAGGAAGCCGCCATCAGCTCCGAAGCAAGCTGCGGTGTGGCGGTTGCAGCGGAAGGTTCGCGTTTTACTGCCGCGACCATCTGGCGTAGCGCGGAACCCAGTTTGTGTGGGCGGCCAGAAAGATTAGTGATAGACGACAATAGTGATTCCGCTTCCGCAACTTCGCCAACTGCCAGAAATACCGCGGCGTGATACACCTTTTCACGATCCGAAGCGTTTTGTCGTCCGGCGGGATATTTCTCAAGCGCCCCGAGCAAATCCCCGCTATTGTAGGCGGCCAATGAAGCACGCAGCCCATTTCGCTCGGCGGCGGTCATTTGCAATTCATCCGGGTCAAGAATTGCCGGATAGTAAAAACACCATTGCAAAAGATTATTGGCAATGAAACCGGCGGTGCGCATCGGGGCCTTGCCCGGCCCGGCTACTGCTTGCTGGCCGTTAGTCAACATTATCGTGGCTTGTTCGTTGCCAAATCGTACTTTGCCGTCAATGACGGACAGCGTGGTATTGTCGCGGCCATCCACGGCTAGCGCCAGTTCCGTGCCCTCCACACCGGCGACGGCTCCCCGTGTAGTGATGTGGATGCGTCCCGGCTTGTCACGGTGAAAAAATGACATGATTCCCCGCACCAGATGCAAGCCAGCCTCCTCGGCCGATGAATTTGGCGGCAAAATTTCCAGTTCCGTAGAAGCTCCAAAAGACACAATGCTCTGGTTTGACCAGCGGAGTGCCACCCGGCTGTCGTTGTCGGTACGTACCTGATCCAGCGGGTGTAATGCTTGGTTGGTCTGGGCCGCTAACCACGCCTTGGCTCCCTTGGGAAGAACATCGACCACCCCCTGAATCTCAATCACGCGGATATCATCGGCCACCGGAGAAGTAGACCGTGATTGGGCAAGACAGTTCACCACGCAGGCCACGAACAAGATTAAGGTGGTGGCTCGCCAAGCATTTCTTACGTTGCAGCAAACCGGATTCAAGAATTTCCGCTAGACTTTCCCAATCACTGATTGACAGTGGACAAAAAACAGAAAAACAGTGATTTAGCAATTTAATTCCGACTGGATTTTGTTTGCCAACCGGCAGTCAACGCGTCATTACTTGCGTGTGGAACAAATGTCGGATGAATTGATTCCTACGCGCGCGACGCTGCTCCAACGCCTCAAGGACTGGCAGGATCAGTCGAGCTGGCAGGATTTCTTCGATACATATTGGAATCTCATCTATGGTGTGGCACGCAAAGGTGGCCTGACTCCCGCAGAGTCGGAGGACGTCGTACAGGAAACCATGATTTCCGTTGCAAAGCATATGCCAGGCTTCAAGTACGATCCGTCAATCGGTTCTTTCAAGGGCTGGCTCTTAACTCTCACCCGTTGGCGCATTGCGGACCAGCTTCGAAAACGCGGACGCCATGATTTCCCGGCCGATGGTGCCTTTGACGATGTCACAATGGACAACACGGTAGCTGTGGTGATTTCAGACTTGGAAAAGTTGTGGGAAACCGAATGGGAAGACAACCTCCTCAAAGCCGCCATCGCAAAAGCCCGCCGGCGTATCGATCCGCAGCAGTACCAAATCTTCGATTGTTGTGTAAACAAGAACTGGCCACCGAGCAAGATCGCAAGCACGTTTGCCGTATCCATCGGACAGGTGTATCTGGCGAAGCACCGGGTAAGCGAAGCGATCAAACGAGAAATCGAACGACTGAAAAAAGAAATGGTTTGAATCCGTTTGGCCGGTCATTGGTACAACGCGTTTGACAGACTTCTCCGTCTGAACCGATTGCGGCTGCTTTGCCAGTCGAGTGCTCCCTTTCGACATCTCAAGATCGGGGTGTCAATATCACTGTAATTAATTTACCGAACAAAATAAATCAAATTAAATAAAATGTCCCACACAGGATAGTTCTTTGAAAGATTCGAAGATTAGGAACGTAGTGTAATACGAAGAGACGGCGGATTCCTGTAAAGTCTGTCGGCGATGTGCGTTCGGTCAGTAATTTGTACCAGCTCTGTTCAAGGGATCAGGGCATAACGGCTTATGGGGTGAGGACGGAGCTGGTACTCCTTGCCGACAAACTCTCGGCAGCCCGTTCCATCCTTAATCGCGAATTTGTTTTGAAGCAGCTTGATCGGGTGAAAAGAGATCTTGAAAAGGCTGTAAAGAGGACAAGCCGATTGCCTGTTCCCGGAGAGAAGCGCAACATCCCGTCTTTCAAGTTGAAAAGGCTGATTTTCAAAGGGCGCTACTATGTTTTATCTCATGCAGCCGAACGCAGACATCATTCTGCGGCGACATGGCAGAATCTCAAAACATTTTCGAAAGTATTTTGAAAGATTGCCTATATGCATTCGTAACGCAAATAGAGAGGAATCGAAGGCACATCTCCATGTGTCGTGTGCCATTAGGTGAGAGATGAATTTTATGAAGAATACAATAAAAACTTTTGTCTTGTCCGTCGTTGCAAGTTCTATGTTGATGAATGATGGATGCTCTACCAATCGCGCGTTGTACGGCGGGGCAGCAAAACCTGCCCTGTTAAATGCCAAACATCTGCCTGGATTTAACTACACCGATCCAAAGGCAGCCACTTATTATCTCACGTTGTATAATTCAGCGAGTTCCAAATCGGAGGCAGAACAGGAATCGGTGAGAAATCAAATACTCAACGATCTGATGAGTCTGATTGACTACAACTACTACGAATTTGAGTCAAACCTTCGCGGCGACAAAACGACCCAGGAAATGGGCGCTGACATCGCTACGCTCGGTCTGACTGCGGCCGCAACCGTTATGGGAGGAGCAGAAACAAAAACCATCCTTTCGGCAATTGCTACCGGAGTTGTGGGAGTAAACAGTTCCATTGACAAGCAGGTTTTTCAAAGCAACACAATTCAGGCCATTCAATTGCAGATGCGCTCTATGCGCGCTGCAATCGAAAAAAACCTGAACGCGGGAATGGGCAAAAATATCCAGACCTATTCGCTCCAAAACGGCATCAGAGACATCGTCGCTTATTATAATGCTGGCTCGCTGACGGATGCTTTGATTGGACTGATTCAAAGCTCTGCAAATAATGCCCATGCCAACCAGACCGCCGCAGCAGCAGCGCGGAAGTAAAGCCTCTCCCATGACCGTGTGAGCGATAGAAACCCTGGCCAACAGCAGTCCACGAGGATAATGCAACTAAAAATCGTCGGATTTTGTGTCGGAGACTTCTTGGAGATTTGGACGATGTTCGTACCGCTCTGATGAAAACTCATATCCGTCCACATTTCAGGAAAGTGCAGGGCCATCGGCAGGATTTGCCTCATCAACAAGATTGCTATCGTCGAGCAAAGCCTATTCGACGTCATTGTGCATTTAACAGGTGATGTAGCCGATTAAGCGTATGAGCCCCATTTATAGCCTAATCATAATTGAAGCCCCCGGTTCGATAGAATTGCACTGTCAGGTTTCGACGCTGCCGGCTGGCGGAGTCACGGCGCGGGGCGGCCATTTCCGCCGTGTGATCTTCATCGACTATCGTAACAATCAGTTTTTTGACGCCCATCTTCCCTGATCCATTATGAACAACGTGAGGAAAAAATGGACCATCAGCGGATTATTGTTGGCATTGATGTCCGGGATGTTAATCATGAACGGCTGCGGCACGCCGGAGAAGCAGTATTTGCCAGTGACTAAAGACTCAAGCCCGGAGGGCTTGGCTAACAATCCGCAGAAAGGCTCAAATTACCTGTTCTCCACCATCGAATTCGATGATCAGGGGGAGATGTGGCAAAGAGAACAGTTATACCGCACGCTCGACCTCATCAGCGATTTCGGGAGCAACGGCTACCCTGTTACGCTGATTGTGTTCGTCCACGGATGGAAGCACGATGCCTCGACCAACTCCAGCAATTACAGAGATTTCAGGAGATTCATCATGAACTTCGCAGCCGCGCAAAGTGGAACAGCGGAACGGCGCCCAGATCATGCCGGGTCTAAGCCGCGGCAGATAGTCGGCGTGTACATCAGCTGGCGCGGGAACCTGTACCGGCGCGATCGAGACTATCCGGGATGGGTCGAGGAGCTACCTTTGGATTTGAGCTTTTGGAATCGAAAAAGGGTGGCCAGTCAAGTGGCCGGAGTTTCGAGCACCGAAGCGATACTTTCTCTCGCGGCCCAAACGCGGTTGAGCGACGCGGGCCATGGACCAGAGGAAGCCTCGAAAGTGATCCTGATCGGTCATTCATTCGGAGGACTCTTGCTTGAGCGGGCGGTCACGCAAGCGATGCTGGGCAGCATGTTAACGCGTGGTCAAACAGCGATTGACGACCGGCGGAGTGAAGCGGATTATGCACGGCGAGCGAGCGAGGACTACGACTGCTGGCAGGAAAAGGATGATGAAATCACCCCGCAGAAGCAAAGCTACGACGTTCTGACGGCGGCAATACAGGCAACAAACGCGGTCATCACCGACCTTTCTAGCAATCTCGATCTCCTGACTGCCAAGACGCCGGCGGCGATCGATGTCTGTTCCAAAGGGACCAACCTGTTGAATATTTGGGATCCACTGTTCGCCACCAGTAACGCACCTTTCGCCATGCTCACGAATCGGCTAGACAAGGCCAAGCTCTCCGGTGTCAAGGACAAGAACAAATGGCGCCACACGATTTCCGAAGCTGATTTGAAAGTCGAATCCTTCAGCGAAAAGGGTGCCAAATCACTGGACACAGGGCTTACAAATTCGTTTGCGTCAATCCGACTTGATACCACTTTTTTAACAAACGTCCTCGGTGACAAGCGCGTCGGCGAATTGACTTTAGACAGCGGCGTGCTGTTGACCAATACCATTCGTACGCTCTTGAAGGGGTTCAGCCAGTACAATGAGGAGGCAAGAGGATTTCAAATACTCCTTTCCGCCTACCGAGAATATAACCCGCGAAAGGCGAAGGCCACCATCGATCTTGAAAGGGTCCAGAAAGCAACGAATTCCATGGTTGCAGAGCAAAAAAAGCTCGAAGAGCGCCTCGCAGACCTGCAAGGGAAGTCCGACAAATGCCGCACCAATTATGAGTTTAACCATGCGATGGCCTTGTATTACCACAATCGGATTATAAAGCCTCCGGCCGATCTCGTCTTGCTCGTGAATCCGGCCTCCGAGTCGATTGTGGCGAAGAAGATGATCGCAGCTCTCTACAACCCTCTGGTTAGCGAATACGGCCAAGCGGCGAATCAGGAGGCCCGCCCGTGGATCATCTCTATAGGCTCTAGGGCAGACAAGCCAAACCGGCTGGTATTTCCGGTAGGTCAATTCCTCGGTTCTTGGGATGAGAGACTCAGAATGTACACGAAGCCCCAGCTCACGAACCAATTCATCTTAGAAACCCGGCCGACGAACGCGAAGTGGCCGGGGAAAACCGGCACCTATTCGAGCCGGACCGCCGCCGCGCAGGCGGAGTGGGCCGGGTTGCAGTCATCAACAAATTTTCAAAGGACATATTACCAGTCAACAGCTCCGGAAAACTGGCTTTTGGTCAGTCACACCATCGCGAGCGTCAGAACCAACGTAAACCTCGAATTGGCGACAACCTACACGAACCCGTTGGAATGGTCACTTAACGTCAATCTTTCACCCGAAAGTTCCATTTTCAACCCGACCAATGAGTTCGTAGTAGCAGCCAGTGGCGGGACGAGTATTATCTATGTAATCAGCAACCGGATTGACCGTCTGAACAACTCCGGATACTGGATCATCCGGGCGCCAGACGAGTTGATACCGGGGCATAACGATATATTCACGACGAATTTTTACGCCATGGCGGCAGCATTGTATCGTATCAGCCAAGCTTTCGGCAAAGGACCACAGACGAACGGGATCGTGGACAGCGGCGTGCTGGGCACTGTCAACCGCCCAAAGGAATGACGCCATGATTGACTGTACTTGCCACACTTCTGCGTGAAGGAGTGCTGCTACCATTATTCTTGGGAGACGTGGACGATGTTCGAACTTCCCTACGAAAAGCGGAGCGTGCAGCCGCACTCACATACGCTCACTTCAAAAAGGAGTTTGACAATAAGTCCCCTGACAGTGACCGGTGGATGTTTTTAGGTCATGAGCAGAGTATGGGAGATGAGAGGAATTGAGCGGAGACGGCAGATCTTGCCAAATCAGGCAAGTTCGCAAATGGATTTTCCCATCATTCTTTTGAATGATTACCGCTGGTGTCAGCATGCGAAATAGCTCAGGCATTTCCGTTTAACGGCACATGTTGACCAAAGCGGCTTCGAGGCAGCAAAGTGAATAACTTTTGTTCAAGATTTTGAAAGAAGACCATTTTTCTACCGTAGTGTAGATGACGAGGGACAACTCGTCGTTTAAGAATATATTTATGTTAGAAATCGAGCTCGACATATTCTCAGGGAGGCCAAATCCCACCTGGCTTTTATCGAAACGTCAGGAGGCGGATTTGTATGAATTACTCAGTGCCGATCCAAATCAGATTTCACCTGTGACGGCAATGAACAAGCGACTCGGCCTCGGCTATCGGGGCGTGATTGTTCGTTGGATTAAGACCGATGAAGGTATGTGGGACAAGGCCATGTCGTCCAGACGCATACGATTCCCAAACGAATTCCGACTGGGCACAAAGTTGGCTAAAAAAGATCCAGCTGCCGATTGGCTGGTGAAGACTGCCAACCGTCAGGGTGCTCGCCTCATCGACGAGGTTCAGACGGTTGTTTCCCGTGGCGTGGTACTTGTGCCACGATCGCGTGGCCCTGTTGAACCCACCCACAAAATCGATCGCAAACGTATTGAGAAAGCTGAGATCGCTGTAGACGTGCCCTACAAACTCACTTCGAAGGAACATGAGACATGGTGGGCCTGTGGTTCCAATTATTTCAATGCGAATGCGAACTTCTTCAACGACCCTGCCCATGTGGCACGTAATAATTGCTACTGTTTTGCCAGCAACCATCGAGCGGATGTTCGTTATGCTTTGCCCGGCAAGCGCGGTGGGCACCCGGCTACGTCAATTACGTGCGCCGGCGTGATCGCTGGTTTGCGCGCCGATGGTTGGAAAGACGGCTGTCAGCCAAACGGCTTGACCATTGCAATGGTGATTTGGCCAAACGTCGATTACCATTTTTATCGCTTGGTGACCGGCGGGCCCTACTGGTGGTGGGGACACAAGCCCGGTGGTACGCCGGCAAAATATACAGACGATTGCGGGCATCCCATCTACCAGTTTCAAGGCAAAGGCTATGCGCCGAATAACATTTGTCGCGGCGGCTATTCTGACTTTTGCGGTTACTTCTACCAGAACAACTCGACGGCGTTCGTGGCCTAGTTTTATTAAAAGCTCGGTGGTTCGTACTGCAATAGGATGTTCTTCTTCGTAGCCTGTGTCTAGCTTGACACAATGGCACACGCGCCGGTATAGATATGTGCATCAGTTCAGCACGACCTCTAGGACTATGACAATAGAATGTAAATCGACGCCAGTGCGTTGTGAGGTGGAGTTTGACATTTTCTCCGGTATGCCGAACCCGGCGTGGAATCTGACGAACGCTGAGTCCGATAGCTTTATAAAGCAGTTAGCTGCGCTGCCGCTAACCTCGCCCCGGGAGCTGTCGGGTAACCTGGGATATCGCGGGTTCATCGTCCAATGTACGCAAGGGACTGACACGCAATTAATTCGCATACAAAACAGTATCGTTCACATCTTGAAAGGTGCAACGAATGTCTATGTCTACGACAAAAATCGTGAACTAGAAAGGTGGTTGCTCAACACTGGTAGGTCTCATCTGAAGAAGGAACTATTCCAAATTGCTGAACGAGAGTTGCGGTGACCCTACCGCCTAGCTTTCCGAACTTTTCAGGCTGGCACAATTTATCAGGGTTAGCCTCGATGAATTGCGTTCAGTAATCAGTCGTTAACGACTACCCCATTTGGTCCACCCCTCCTCGTCAATGACGGATTTGCGAACTATTCTTTTCATTGTTTCAACATGATAATTTTTGTGGGTAATGGCCTTGCCCCGATTGTGTAATCTTTGTGACATAACCGCCAGAATAAATCTGACGGACTTCTTGAAGAAGAAGTCAAAACTTGCCGGAAGCGGCAAGCATCGTCCGGTTTTTCGCCTTCCCGATTACAGTTGAACCACAATTATCACTTGTCTGCCATCCACAGCCATGTTAAAAATATCTTCAGGGGTTAATCGTTGGGTGCTAAACAAGCTGTCTTCCCAACTAGAAACAATCTTTATCCAAAAGGAGTTTGTCATGAGCAACAATACAGCAGTTTCGCCGTCTGCCCGCCAAGGAATGGGCACTATTCTTTATTCTGGCGGCGCCGCTTTTCGTGTTTGGGCACCGTTTGCATCGAGTGTTTGTGTGGCCGGAACCTTTAATGCGTGGAGTCCCACAGCCAATCCCTTCGCCAGCGAAGGCAATGGGTATTGGTCGGTGGATGTGCCGGGAGTCAATATCGGCGATGAATACCAGTTCGTGATCAGCAACGGCACCCAGCCGCTGATCTGGCACAAGAATCCTTATGCGAGCGAGGTGGTGAGTTCGTCTGGCAATGCTATCGTTCACGATCCCAATTTCGACTGGACGGGTGACAATTTCTCGATGCCGCCGTGGAATGAACTGGTGATATACGAAATGCACGTGGCCAGCTTCGACAACACGCCCGGCCCCGGCACATTTGCTGAAATCATTCCTCAATTGCCCTACCTGAACGATCTGGGCATCAATGCCATTGAAATCATGCCGGTGGCCGAATTTTCGGGAGGCTACTCCTGGGGCTACAATCCAGCGCAGCCGTTTGCGGTGGAATCCCTCCTCGGCGGACCGCAAGGGTTATATCAGTTTATCAAAGCGGCTCACGCGCAGGGTATCGCCGTGATTCTCGACGTGGTTTACAATCATTTTAGTGACAACGATCTCGACCTGTGGATCTTCGACGGTTGGACTGATGCGAACCACAACGGTGGCATTTATATTTATGATAATGTCCGGGCTCAAACGCCTAATTGGGGTGCCAACCGTCCCGATTACGGCCGAGGCGAAGTTCGTCAATACCTGCGTGACAACGCGCTGTTTTGGTTGAATAAATACCGGCTGGATGGCCTCCGGTTTGATTCCGTGGTCAACATCCGCAACCGGAACGGAAACAACAATGATCCCTACAATGACCTGCCCGACGGCTGGAGCCTGCTGCAATGGATCAACAACGAAATCAGCACCTCGCAGCCGTGGAAAATCACCATCGCGGAAGATTTGCAGAACAATGAATGGATCACCAAGAATACTGGCGCGGGCGGTGCAGGGTTTGGCTCTCAATGGGAGGCAGGCTTTGTACATCCGATCCGGCGGGCGATCATAACGCCGAAGGATTCCGACCGGGACATGGGCTCGGTGAGTGATGCACTCTATCACAGTTACAACAACAACGCCACACAACGGGTGATCTACACTGAATCGCACGATGAGGATTCAAACGGTCAACAACGAGTGCCGGAGGAAATCTGGCCGGGCAACGCGGGCAGTTGGTTTTCGCGGAAACGTTCCACACTCGGCGCGGCGCTGGTGTTCACCGCTCCCGGCATCCCGATGATTTTTCAGGGGCAGGAATTTCTCGAAGACGGGTATTTTCATCTGAACAATGTCCCGTTAGACTGGACGAAGCTCACCACCTATGCCGGCATCCACGCCCTCTACCGCGACCTCATCCGGCTGCGCCGGAACTGGTTTAATCAAACTGCCGGATTATTCGGCCAGAACATTAACGTCCATCACGTCAACAAACCAGACAAGCTGATCGGTTTCCATCGCTGGAAAAATGGCGGGCCGGGAGACGACGTGGTGGTGGTCGCAAACTTTGCCAATCGCAGTTATGACAGTTATAGCCTTGGATTTCCACGGGCGGGTGTGTGGCGCGTCCGTTTTAACAGCGATTGGCAGGGTTACAGCTCCGATTATGGCAACCAATTGGGTTACGACACGGTGGCTGGCGGCAATTCCCAAGATGGAATGCCATTCCAGGCCAATGTGGGAGTTGGACCATATTCCGTTCTCATCTTGTCGCAGGATGGCTAACTATCAAAATGTGGCTGGGAGACTCAGACGATGTTCGAACCTCTCTTAAAAAGCGGAGCGAGTGGCTGCGCTCATATACGCTCACTTTAAAAAGGAGTTTGGCAGCGGAGCGAAAAGCGTTGATCGGTTCATGTGTAGTTCACGGAATCGGCTCCATCTGGTCGAAACAGCATTCCGAGCAATTTCCAATTTAGTTTTCAGGAAAGAGTTTTGTCACCCATGGCGGTTTCCCTTTCAATACGCCGAGCCCCGAGAGCAACGGCCCACATACGCAAGGAACGTGTGCCTCCATTTGAAATCCCTGGCGGCTCTACTTCTTGAGGATTTGGTTTGAAATTTGAGCGTGCAAGATAGAAACGAGCATTCTGTCCAAACAACGAACAATTTGAAAGTTTACTCTTGGTTTTTATAGTGCTGTGACTGGTTCCTGGAGACCGAAATGCAGCCGCCTCATGACGTCCATTTGTTGCGAAGACGATCTACAATGCCATCAAGGAAATGCGCGCCGACAGATCCAGCAGCCGCCGCAAGCGCGAAGGCTAGCACAAGTTGTGGCTGCGCGGATAGCACGCTGACTTCACTGTGCAGCAACCCCGCCAGCATCATCGTCACTGTCACCAGCCCTACTGCGGCGCCTTCTGTCAAATAACGGAGAATTTGCTTTAACTGCCATTTCGACCGTTTGAACAGCCGCAACAATCCACCGATCAAGCCCCCCACGAGAGCAGCAAAGAGCATTGGCAGGGAGATGATCATTTGGGTAATGGCAACGGCGGTCAAGGGCTGCAATACGAGTTCACGCGTGGTATTAGTCATCTGGTAATAAGCCGTAACTTCAACATGTGGCTGATATTGGTCACACCTCACAACAACGTCCTCGCTGCCATCCACGCCGGCCTTTTGCAGTTCCACCTTGCGCGGCAGAATGCTTTTTACATTGTTGCCGCTAAATTCGACTACCATTGGCAGGAGTGAATTATAGGGATCCGCGTCCTCCGTCAGAAACATCACCGAAAGCCGGACAATGTAGGCGTTACTCAATGTATCCCACGGCGTGGGCATATCGGCCAGCATTGTCAAAGTGCCGGAGACGGTTTGGTTTGGCTCCCCGGGACGCTTGGGCGGGCCAGACTTGACAAAAAATGTGGCAAACAGCGGCTTCGTGGTTGGCGGCGCGTTACTGGCAACTGCGGCTGGAGACTCTTTCTCCATGAATATGAGCGTGCTGCCGGGGGAGAGGGCGGCGCGAAACTGGTTTTGGGAAGCGGCCGTAAAGTTCGTTGCAACGTGTGTCGTTTGAGCCCGCTGTTCCAAAATGTGATAACGGGTGAGATCCTGTGGCAGTTTCACTTCCACGATTGCGGCCCGTCCGGCACTATTGACAGGCATCCGGGTTATATTTGGCGACGCCAAGACCATGTGCGTGGCCGCTTCTCGCATCAGCACGGAACGGTTGGTCGTCTGTGCTTGCAGCGGCATAGGCCCAAGCCAAGACAATATGACCAGAGGCAGCAAACGCAGTGTTCGGAAATCTTCCATGAGGGTTCTTCAATAAGATCAAGTCTGGATCGGCGATCTATTTTGGATTGACTAATTTACTTTACCATTATTTGCCAGTGTTTCGGCCTTGGCATCCAAGCGGGATTCCTCAGTCCCTTTCTTGGGCGTGCGGGCTTTTTCGTATTGTTCGAGCAAGAATCCATTAAAGTACAAATTCTTCAGCGCTTTAGCCCGGGTGGAAAAGGACTTTGGCGACTGGCGCAAATCGGCCCGCTGGGAAAACTCCGGTTGCCGCCGCCAGGGAAAGAGTAACTGTGCCCCCGAACGCTCGCCGTCATAGAAATCTCGTGGCGCTTGTGAGAATCCCAGGACCGGTACTCGGCCTGATTTTTCATTTTGGGTTCTGGTTGACCTCGTATTCTCCATGGCACAGATGCTGGCGTAGTCGTTGGTCAGCGCATTCGCCGCCTTGAGAATGCCAGCCCCAAGGTAATGGTCCGGCTGGTTGGTTTTCGCCCGCGCAGCCGAGGCCAGTAGTGCGACATAGACCGCTTCCGCCTTCTTCCACGAATGCCAGTCGTTTGAGGATGTGATTTGCTTATAATTTTCTTGCAGCCACAGGGCACCGGCCGCTGCCACTTGTGGTGTGGCGGCTGAAGTTCCCGCCCCATCCAAATCAATCAAATTTTTGGCGCCTCCAGAACCCGGATCCGTGGACGAAAGGGCCCACGGAATATTCGGAGAATAAGCTGCGATCGGGTACGGATGAAGAATGCCATTGTCCCATTTTTGCGCCGGATCTGGATCGTTCATGAAACCGAATAACCAGCGAGTTTCCATATCAGCGCCATAACTCCCGCGAAAGAGATATTCCCGCCAAGCCGACAGGCTGAAAACATGCAGCGCCAGATTCCAGATGCCGTTTTTTGCATATGTTTTGCCATCCGCCGTTACACCCGTCACTCCCATCACGCTGCGAAAGGCCGCTGGATAAACCGTGTGAGACGGGACCAAAATCCCCATGTCCGTCCCAATCCAGTCGTAAAAGTCACCCGTGGCTGCGAAGATCGCTGTTCCCCGTTCGTAGGCTGAATTGACGGCGTCCGCCCAGATCAAGCTTGGCGCGCCACCATGGCTCATTGAAATCACGTCGCACTGCTTTACCCGGCTGGCGTAATCAATGCCGTAGGCCAAATCGGCTGTTTGCAGGGAGAAAACCCACGGGGCCACCAATACGGGAACCACGGTCGCATGGGGCGCGCCCCCGAGGTAGTCTTCAATCGGTTCTATTTGGGGTCCGCCCGCGGCTGACACGAGACGCACCTTGCGACCGGCCAGAATTCCCAATGTGCCGGTGCCATGAGTCGTTCCTGTAGCTCCAGGCGGTATGGGTTTGGAGTCGGGGTCATGCAAAATATTGACGGCGTTAGCCGCCAGATCGTCCTCAATATGCTCAGGCATGGCAACGTGGCTGGAATCGAATCCGCAATCGAGTATGCCGATGCGAATGGCGCCATTTAGTTCAGGAGTGCTGGCCTCCACCGTTTCTCGTGCGCTTCGCAACTGGGAGAATTGGTCGTCCAAATACCACAGCGGCTGCAACTGGCCGGCTGAGTTTTTTTTCACCGGCCAGACTTTTGATGGGGCGCTATGTGCCAGTACCTCGGGAGGCTGCACCTGCGCCGGGGGCTTTTCGCCGGACGTCTTTTGAATGACTGCGGGCGCAATTGCGTCCGCACCGAAGATGAGATTCGGCTCGATCACCATCGGGTATTCGCCGAAAGCATCATGGACCACATCGGCGATTTCTGGTGTTAGCTGCCGGATTTGTTTCCATGCCCAGGAGGAACTATCGTGGCGAAGCTGATAGCGTTTATCTTCTGGCGGCCAGGCTAGGAACCACTCGGCCGGGTCTGGCTGTTGAACGTTGGGAGTGGCCGCGACCAGCGGTTTGAAACGCCAGCCATTGGTGCTGAATCGTTCAGCGGGTTCGCCTGCGTAGGGAACCTTGATGAGGATCTTTTGGTCGAAAGCGAGGGAGGGTGAAATGGATTTACATCCCTGCATTGCCATTCCCAACAATGCCAAAATGCAAAGCGATTGAATCCGGTTTATCAACTGCATATGCGTCTGGGTTGATGCATGTTCAATTCCGATCAAAGCAAGACAGCCATGCCTGCCGTATAGCCGAGCTTGCGGTAACTCTCCCATTGTTCGTCGTCATATAATTGTTCGCCAGTTGAATCCTGGGGGAAGTTCTTGTGTTCAGCCGCATACTGGGTGACATCCAGTGATTCATCCCCGATGAGACTGGACTTGATCAGCAGGAGCCAGCAATCCTGCTGATCCGGGCAGTTCTGATATTTTATGCGCGCGAGCGCGGCGTAAGCGGTTCCTGGGCCGCCCCGGTTGCGATTTCCCTTGATGGCATGAATTTGGCCCACCTTCGCAACATTAATCCAGGCCGCCACAGCGTTCGGCAGGCTGAGGCCGGCCAGATTGGATTGCCATTCGATTTCGACGCCAAAGTCAATCCTCACCAACCGCTCCAAATTTGCGATGTCGCCGAAGATATAATCCGGATCCTGTCCGGCATCCACGGCGATGATGAAAGGAACGCGGCGACGAATGAGTTCATAAACGGCGCTATTGTCCTGTTCGCCGCCGTCGGTCAGATTCCAGAGTTCACGCGACGGACCGTCAAACCGTGCGCGCCATTCCGAAAGCAGCAGCGACTGTGTGTGGAACAAGGTTTCAGGCAGGCGCTTCAGGCGGGTCCATAAGTTGACCGGGAACCTTCCCGGCCGTTCGTCGGCCTGAATCCCTGAGTGCCACCAATACCCGAGCCGTAGGTTGAGCAGTCCCATGAACAGCGCGTTCAACGGCGACGTAGCACGGCCTCGACCGGTGGAAAATGCCGCGCCGGACACGCCGGTCCAATCCCCCAACGACAAGGTCTTCACAACGGCAGGTTTCTCATCGCGGCGGGCCAGCGGATGAAACGTGTTCGGATCGGCATTAAGCCGGATCGCCTGCAACGCCAGGGGTTCGCGAGTTTTACGATCGGCATCAAGCCGAATCGCCTCCGACGCTGGAGGCGGAGGCGTAGTGTCATGCGTCCCCTCAAACCACGCGCGAAGATTCATCCACCAGGGAAATTTGTCGGGTGGAGACGTCCACTTGGCAAAGTAGCGTCTCCCGACGCTGACGCCAAAGGAACCAATGGTCATCAACAAACCCTTGCGCTCACGAATCTCTCGTTGGGAAGCCTGGTCCACGGTTTCATTGATACAAACCGAAATGAGATGGAGCGGCCCGCCGTTTTCCTCCGGACGATACTGGAAATGGAGCAAATCGTCGTCCGGAAGTGTGGTTTGCACATTGGCCGCAACAACATCGTTTTTGGTCGTGCGGGATTCGTTGGACGCCCCAAGAAACGTGCGGGTGATGTGCGCCGAATAATACGCATGCAATGAAGAATAGTTAAGAAAATCGAAAGCCGGTCCCAAGGCGGCAGAAAACAAGAAAGCAACCAGGATGAAAACATAGTGCTCCCAAACGGCCGCCGTCTCAAAGAGACAGTGGGCGATAAAATCCACGACAAACAGCAACCCAAAAGCCAAAACGACAGCGGCGATTTTTATGATAATCGAAACTGGCAGGCTGGCGCCGTTCTGCAACGTTTTCATGGCCAGACCGCGCAGCACTTGCAGGAGGGGAGTCAGCACGACTAATCCCGTAATCATTTTTGGCAAAAGGTTGATATTTTCAGTCATCCCCGCCAAGGAGTCGAGAATGACCCAAGCGAGCGAGACCACAAATATGATCAAGGCTTGGCCCAAGCCGCGGGTGAGGCGGTTCCTCACGGCTGCACCTTCGGAGGTTAAATTGTCGGTGTCGCCGCCCGCCACAAATTGGCGGGCGGATTCCTGCCACAACCATGCCAGGGCCAGCACGACGAGGGCAGGTGCCGCATAAATCGCTCCTCCGGACCGCGCCAACGCGACGGCGCAGCCTCCCAACAAGACAAGCCATGCCGCCAACGGATAGGGCGAAACGGAACGGTATGAATGCGGTTTGGGTGCCAGCCAAAAGCCAAGCATCATTGGCAAAATCACCAAGCCGGCGACAGCCACGGGAACCCACCACCACGGTGAAAGAAACAGATGGAACCGGGTCAGGGCCGAAGGTGGCTGTGGAATCAGTTGCTGATATAATGGCAGATGACTCAGGCCAATGAGGGAGGCAAATACGGCGAATAACAGAAAGCCGATTACCAAATGGATCGTAAAAAGATTCCGAAAGAAAACCCCGAGCGCGATCAACCAGTCGTTTTCACCGGCATCGAACAAGTAATTTGCCTGATCGCGAAGCCAGGAAAGAGGACCACTCTTGTTGTTCGTGAGGATGTCCTGCGCCCGACCGCAGGGATCAGCTACACCCGCGACACGGTCTCGCGTAAAGAGGCGGCCCAGAAAACTGGCGGTAAAAGCCCCGCCGGAAACGCTGGATAGATAGTCAATGTGACGTAACCGGCCTTTGGCAGCGAGAGCTTGCAGCACTCCCAGGCTGAAGGTTGCGCTACGGATGCCACCGCCAGAGAACGCCAGACCGACGATGTGTTCGACCGGCGGTGGACGAGAGTTTGTCGCGGGGCCGACCGGCGATGGCGCGGCGGGTGCTGACGCTTTGTTTTCAGCAATCAGGGAGTTCTTATCGTTGACCCGGGCGCGCTTACGCCGTGTACGAATCGCCTGTTCTTCAATGGCACGGATTTCACCCGGGTAATTCTCTTCCCAATGGTCAGTCAGAATGGTTGCGGCCGCCTTCTCGCTAACCATGAAGATTGGCGCTAAGATGAAATAGCCGGGAATCTTAGGGAAAACCGAGGCATCCACAACTCGCAGACCAGCGACGCCATGCACGCGGAAACGGCTGTCGATCACCGCTCCTTCATCTGTGAGGCTTGCGGTGTCTTTTGTCCACGGGTCGCTCCCCATCCGGCACGTGCCACAAGCATGATGCCCCCAAGCCTCATTTTTAATCCAGTCTTCAAGTTCCCATTCCGGGAGGTTCAATTTTCGCCGTTCTTCATTTTTTTCGGCCAAGTATTGTGCCGGTTGAATCTCCCGCACAAAGGGTGAACCGGCGGCGCCATTGATGGCTCGCATCTGTGTAATAGCCTCGACCAGAGCTTTTACATCCTTTTCCCAGTCTGGAATGGCCGCGTCATCAAAAGAATGAAAGCAGATCTTCGGGGTGTCGAAAGGCTTGGCGCTTCGCAGCTGCACCGTACCACCGTTATTGCGGGTGTAAGCTTTAAGTATCACCCACGTCCAAAGGTCCCGCCTTTCCGTTGGCTCACCCTTGACGGCCTTGAGCAGTTCCGTTGACCAGCCCCAGTAATAGCCTCGAAAAGCGGCTGGCGCCCCGAAAGTAAACAAGTCCGGTTCTTTTCGATCCGGATCCGCCTGGGTTGAGCGATGAAGGATCGCGATGGTGCCGCCGTTGGTGGCGTAAAGTCCTTCGTGGTCCTTGACCCATTGGGCCAGCACGCGGTCATTGGGATCGCCTGGCTTAAAATTCACCGACTCCAACGATAAAAACGGTGACTTTAATTCACTGAGCACGCTCACTTCGTAACGATCTTGCAGGTTCCGCCCGACGCCTGGCAGGTGAATGCGGAACGTTATTAGCTTTTCGTCCGCGTTGGCATTTTTATTAATCTCATTGATGTGCGCCTCGTCACCAATTCCGCTCAACATGAGTAATTGGGGCGTGTTAAAGGCGCCGCAGCAAAGGATCACTTCGCCCATTGTCAGGATCCTTGTAACCCCCTTTTCATCGTCGCGGTTTTCATGACGGACGAAAAATTCCACCGGTTTGCCGGCCATCGTTTTGCTTTTTGGGCTGGCCCGGTATAAATACTCCCCCTCAATTCCTTGCACGCCGATGGCGCGCGGAATCTTCAGGGTCGCATCTTCGGCAAAAATAACCCGCGTAACGTGAATACCCTTCGCCACAACGAGGAATTCAGGATGCTCCTTTTGTGTGTTCAGAATGAATTCGCGCAGGCCAGCGCGGCGGCCCTTGAGCGAGATTCCCAATTCATCCTTGAAATCACCGCCGCCGATGCCGGTTGGAATCAGAAAAACGCCACCCTCATCACTCGAAGCGCGGGTGGAAACGTCATTGGGATCAAACGAGCGGATGAATCCCAACCGGATTAGGTAACGCTTTAGCAAGGCGGTCAAACTATCGTTTTTTTCGATCACCTTAAAAGCCGACTGGATCAGCACCGTGGCAAACTGCGAATCTGTCTCGAGGATCTTTTCGATGAGCTTGGGGGCTATAAAACGGGTTGGCTGCCAGCCCTGATCTCCGTGGCCGCCGCGGTCAAGCAGCAGTCTTGGGTTGACCAGACGCAGAATGGCAAACCAAGCCTGGGTCAGCCAGCCGAGCAGGTTAGCCAGAAAACCGCGATATTCGTCAATGTAGAGGCACTTCTCAAATTTGGCGAAATATGGTTGCAAGTTTTTCGCACGCCATGAATCGTCGTTCGTCAAATCAGCGATCTGCTCCCAGTCGCTGTCATTCGGGCGGACGACAATCATCGCGTGATGCGACGTACACCCACCAAGGCCCGAAGAGCGCGGATAAAAGATGCCACCCGATCCGCTTGGATCATCATGGCTGGCATCATATTTTTGGTCAGCCTGCTGGCGCGCATTATCCGCGTAATGCCGCACGGAAAATTGCCAGCTAAGGTCCGGATGCTCGGTGGACGCCCCATGAAAAAGAGGAGCGTCATATACTTCGCCGGCTATCTTTGGATCTGGCCCGGCCTCAATCAAAAGCACCTTCTTTTTTGCGAGCGCAAGCCGACAAGCCAGCGGGCCGCCGCCTGCGCCCGAGCCAACAATTATGTAATCAAAAGGGGATTCCTTCTTGCTGGTTGCCTGTTCCATCATGGCTTCGGGCGTGACCTTGCTGCCAGCATTTGCAGTGGTAGCAGCATTCATTGAAAAACTCCGCCTTTCATGGTCCACAGTCGAGGTTAAAATGTTTTGAGGAAGGCAATGAGATCTTCCTTATCCTGCTCGTTTTTTTGAGGGTCCGCATCAAGTGTCTCACCAAATGAATGCCCGCGATCTAGGACGAAATCAGGACATTTGCTCGCCTGCATGAGGGGTTGCCCGGCCCGAAGCGACAACAGGTTCCAAGCCGCGTCATTTGTCAAACCACGTGCCTTTATTTCTGCCAGTGCAAGCGTCATTGAAACCAACGCGCCGGGCAGTTTCGGGGACTCAGGATCAAGATTCATGATCAGGTTCACAGGTGTGCCGTGCGGAATTGGGCCGAGGTTGATCGGGAGCGGACCAATGATTAAAAAAATGGGCCGGCCATTTATAAATTGATGAACCGCAATACCGGCTACGATGATGGCCAACGTCATCAAAACAAAGAACCAGCGGGTCAATCCGGACACCTTCCAATGCGTTGGTCCCCTTAGAGCCACGAATACCGCCACGGCGACCGCCAGGAGAACGAGGCCTGGCCAGAGCACTTTCGAAGCGATCAGCGCTAGGGCGATTCCGCCAAGGAGCGTCACCAAAACCCAACGGGCCGTTGAGCAGCAGTCGGGGTTGGTTTCAGGTTTGGCTTCAATACAGATGACTCCCGCCACCACCAACGTCAAAGCCAGAATAATCCAACCATGCATGGTAAATGGCAGGACGATGGCCAGACCCGTCGACAGCATGCTGATCGCGCTAGAGGACCCACCCATCCGGGTAACCGCCAATGGCAGCGCCACGAGCCCCGCTAACACAATCAGCAGCACTCCGAGGTACCGCGGCTTGCCGCTCCAAGCCAGCCACGCCGATAGAAAGGCCAGAATAACCCAAAGCCAGGTGGTCAGAAACTTTGTGGCGACCGGACCTGCCAATCCCTCAACCAGGGGCCGAATAAATCCCGGGGCGAATTTGATGTTTGTATCGTTAGGCAGACGATATATAAAGCCGATATCTTTCGCGGCCGAGCCTTTGGATTCACCTCGCAGATCACCCGGGCGGCTGACGACCGTATTGGTATCAAGTAGCGTGTGATGCAACCCCGCTTGCTGTTCATTGTTCTGAACCTTACTTAACCAGTCCCATTCATTTTTTGACAACACAAGGGTACGGCTGGCGCGCTTGGAATTCCATAGCATGCGCCGGATGCCGTCGAAGAACTGAACCAACCGTCCCTTGACTGAGGGATCGTTTAAATAAACTCCCAACGCATTGTTGTGCAGATAAGGCGCGGTCGCCCAAAGGCTGACCAAGGTTGCGGGACGATAGTACCCGCGTCCGCCTCCCGGCGCCTCATACGTTGCATCCGTTGCAGAGATTGGATCGAAATAGTCAACTGCGCCAACTGCGGGCAGATTTTTGTAGGTGATCGAAGTAAAATCGTTCCAAATATGATTTTTGAGACCGTTGCTGGCCATGGCGCGTGCAGACGGCGTCCCCGTAAGCGTGACCGGCACGCGAATATCCGTGGAGAGGTAATTATCGTTCCAAAACGGATGGTCGTCAGTCAATGGATCACCGTCCAATGGTTTGACTTGAACTACAAGATTCCATAAACGATTGGTATAATCCCGATAGCTCGGACTGCGTTTGTAGGCCACCCAATCAGAGGCGTCCATTGGCAACACATACGTTGCGTCCTTGAGTACTGGCTGTGTATCCCACGGCTCGCCCCCCGACTTCCGTTCGAAACTCAACGCAAAACCGTCGGGTTGCTTGCTGGAGTGACAAATCGCGCAGTTAGCCAGCCATACGAGGCGTCCGCGGGTGCGGCTGGCGGGTTCGTCCAAGGCGAGCGCTGATTGCGCGGCCAGACTTCCGGTCTGCCCGTCTCCGTCCTTTGCCGCAGTCAGCTTCATTGGCTGCGTGCTTGTGTGAGGCGATTCGCATGGCGGGTTTGCTCCAGAGAATGCACCGGAGTTTGTCATGCCCCGATGCGCCGCAGTGAAAAAGGCCGCCAAATAGCCAGCGCGGTAACGTTCGTTGGCCTGCCAATAAACTGAGTTGCGTTGGCAAACCTCGATTTGGAAGGGCCGCTGCGTTTTGAACCCGACGACCAAATTATCACAACGCGCCCATTCTTCATAGAAGGTCCCAATATTCAAATAGACACGGGCGAGAGCCCCGAAAACGCCGATGGAATCAGAGCCGTCCAGCAACACCCGGGGCGTATGCCGCCAGTCGTTATTATCGCCTTTAATCGGCAGTCCCGCATCCTCGATACTCCTTACCCGCACATTGTCAATGCTTTGCTGTTCAGATGGATTGAGTGCCGCGCGTGACAAACGCGCATTGACGTTAAATATGGCGTTGATCGTGTTGGCGTTGTTGATTTGGTCTGAACTAACCAGCGAGGTGTCAATGGTGCCCGGCAGCTGGCTGGCAAGAAAATGAAACAGGAAGTTGTTGGTGTTCAATAAAGCCGCGAACGCTGGTTGCGGCTTCCAAAACTGGTTGCCTATAGTGGTTGACAGGTTGGCCCAATCAGGCGCCTCGGGATTCTTGGGCGGATTGAGCGGATGCGGCCCTACGTGACAGAACCCGCACGACATCCCCACCCGGAAAGGCCGCACGAGTTTTGGGTCCTGGTTAATATGGGAGTCAGTATAATAGCTTTCGCCTTTGTTTATGACCTGGTTCGTCCAGTACTTACGCGCGGCGGCCGGCCCTTTACCGGTGCCGAAGAAATCGGGATTAGGAAACAACCGCAAGCCGACGACGCCGCTGGGATAACCATAGACAGAGTAATCCACCCCGTCACCCATGGCACTAAGTTGTGTTATTACGTTCGTGTAGAGTTGCAGATCACCCACCGGGAACAGTTCAAACTTGGCATGCGGCCGGCTCGTGCGTTTTGGCGCATCCTCCCAAGGTGGAGGGGAAAGCACATGCCCGTGGCTGGCATAGCCCTCCGGAAGATCGGAATTAGCGGTTGAATCAGCGACGGGAACATCAAGGTAAAGGCCCAGGATTGTCTTCGACTCGTCGGAATTGGACTTGAATCCAGGTTGATTCATCAGTCCCGTCCGCGCAAAACGGCTGTTACGGCTCCTCGAATCCAGCAGTACCAGAAAGTCAGTTATGCCATAACCATCTTGCGACAGCCAGTTCCAGAACCCCTCATTGCCACCGCACCAGAGCACCCATGTATTGCGTCCGCGGATCGCGTTTCGTTCCGAATCATCAATGATACCATCACCATTAATATCAAAATTAAGGGGACGTAAGGATTGGCTGGCCAGTGACTTATCAGGCACCATGTCCATTTGCCAGAACAGGTCTCGGGTTTCCGCCGGGAAGCATTCGGCGACACGCGGTGTAACCGGCGTACCTTTTAGCGTCTTGCCTCCCAAGGCTTCATCCAGTGCTTCACCAGGCACTGCGTTGGACCGCATTTCGAGAACGCGCTCCATCAAATCCGGCGGCACCGTATCACCAGCGGAGGACGGGGAATTTGTGGGTTGGGGTGTCTGCCCAAATACGCCAGCAGTCAAGCCAACTACCCCAATCAAACACCATGCTTTAAGCCATAACTCGTCACGCTGATTGCGTCGCCTCATTCTCATAAAATGCATCCCATGAATCACTTCTGCACACCAATTGGGGGGTTCCGCTCTTCGAATCTGTTATGACACCGTGAGTTGGAAACCCCCGATAGCCCGCTTTCTGATTTGAAGTGAATAGTAAAACTAACGTTTTGTCAAGTTTAAAGTAATCCTTCCAGTATTGCGCCATCTATGAATATCTTAAAACAGCAACTCAAATTCGGCCGGAACTGCGCGGCTCAAGGTTTGCACACAAAACATACATAATTGACTATTAAAGGCGTCATTCAAGATAGACACGTAAGGCCGTGAATATATTAATATGGCATGAGATATGCCCCAGTTATAGTAACTCGATCATTAGATTTTAAGCGCGGGTTCGGTTCCCACAATTATCTTGACATAGTTAAGACGTGCGGACTATAACTGGACATTTGCAACAGAAGCGAGGCATCATATGGCTGATCATAATGACCCAAATGCTGTAAATTCGATCTTTTCAGACATCGATTATAGCGCAGCAGACTTATACGATCTATTTGGGTTCCCTACCAACGACGGGGCCACGGCGCTGCTGGCATTAACATTTGCGTCTTCTCCTAGGGCCGGGGAACTGGATGGCGACCTGCTCTATCGCGTACTGGTTACTTCCCATCCCCGGGTGGCTTTTCCTAGGCATTCTGAGGTTAATTTTGAATCAGTCATTGGTTACTTCGATGCGGTCAAAGACAAATATCTCGGTGAATTAAAGACCTCTGAGATACGTGTTACAGTGCTTCAAGATCACCACGCACTCGTAAAATTCATCAATTTTCCGTGCGGCAATTTTTCAACCGTTATCGAATTCAACAAGGTTACGCAACTCAAGACTCCCGACAACCAGGTGATTCAGGCGTTCATCGGCGGCCGTGACGACGCGTTCTTCAACGATCTCACTGGGTTTTTCCGGTCCATTAATTATGCGCCACAGTTCTATCATGTTCCTCACACGATGACCGAAGCGCGGGAACTGCCCATTCCCAAAACGTTGCTCGAACTTGAAGGCAACGATTTGTTTAATTTCCGTCCCGAGTTTCCAACTTGGGGATTCATGCAGAAAGATGGCACGACACCAAAGCTGGATTTGCCGCCGGGACCGTGGGTATGGACAGGCAATGCTTTCAAAAAAGATGCCCAGGGAAACTACCGGTTCGTCTATGACGGAAGCGATTGCCGCGCCGGGCAAAATTGCAACGCAATCATCCTGGAGATTCCACATTCCTTCATCACTCCTGACCCCACACAAAACCGTATTGTCAATGCCTGGGGCGAAAGCTGGGTTCTCAAAGCTGCTCACAAGGTGGAGACGATTCCCGACGAACCGTCCTGGCTGAAACACCCCTGGAAGGCGCTTCGTGAAAAGGAATCGGACGACGAGTTGCGCAAATACAAACTGGTGGATACTGATGGCCAGCCTTTTGCCGATGCAGCTTTGAGCGAACGTGAAGACGACCGCCAATTGGGGGCGAATAATTTTTGGCTGGGCCCGCATTTTGTCAAGCGGCTGGCGCACCTTGGATGGGGATTTGGTCCCTCAATCAGCGCGCTCGGTTTGCAGACATCCTTTGACCACGACAATTCTCCGGTCTCAGTGCATCGGATTTACGACACGGCAATTGCTGCTTTTCCCCGCGCAAAGAAGACCCTCTTCCAGCAACTCAACATGCCGGACGATTCATGGAATCCCAAAGGATTAAACATTCCGCTACGGCGCCCCTTTGAGATCTTCGTGCCCAACGTTTGCGCGATAGACATGGATACAACCGGGTCGTGGCCGTTTGGACGCCGGTTGGAAGACCAGGTCGCAACGCGCTTTCTGGCCATGTTTTTGGACATGTCCGCGGAATTAAATGGGAAAAAGTATCATCTGGATATGTTGGGCGATCCCGCTCTTTGGGCGGCCGCGCCCATTCTGCCTAAAACTCCGCCGAATCCGCTCAAGAATGACAAGGAGTTCCTTCCAAACTTTCCTTACTTGGCTGAACCGTGGCCGGAAACATGGTAATGACCACAACATTTTGATCTCGATTGATGACGGCATACGACTCAGAGTTGGCCAAAACGCGGAAGGACATTGCCGCTCTGGAGTCAATCTCCCAGCGCGACCGACGCGACTCGGAAAAACGAGTGCGTCTGGCTTACCGGCAGTTTCATCAAGCCGCACTAACAAACAACGAAGCCGACTTTGAGACCGTCAGACAGACCATAGCGGAAGCAATTCGCGATTTTGGCCCGAAAGAGGACCTTTGCTTGCTCAAAGCCAATATTGATGGCCGCTTCCATTGCCTGACTGCAGTCAAACAGGATCTGCGAATGTGTCCATCATTGGGCCGCCGGTTTTCCAGCCGCTCCATTCAGGCGGATATAGATTTCCAAGAAGGCCGCTATGAACAGGCGCGTATAGAGTTGACTGCGCTGATCAAGGAGAACCCAACGTGGGATAATTTCGCCCGGCTGGCGCATTGGCATGGCAAGCTGGGCCAATTTGATGAGGCTGACCGGCTTTACGAGGAGGCGGAAAACGAATTGACGGCGAAAGAAATGCGATCCTTCGCTTGGATTGAATTGCAACGCGGAGCCTTGGCCATGTCTCGCGGCCGATACAGCAAGGCGCGGATTCACTACGAGCGCGCCATCGCCGGCTATCCCGGGCACTGGCATGCTGACGAGCATCTTGCAGGGCTAATGGCGGCAGAAGGCAACTTTGACGGAGCACTGTCTTTGTTGCAAGACGTCATCAAGCGCGCGCCAAAGCCGGAATTAAAACAGGCTTGCGGGGAGTTGCTTGCATTCATAGGAAAAAACGATGAGGCCCAACCGTGGCTCGATTCAGCCGTGCAAGCATATCTGAGATCCGCGCAAGCGGGATTCGTCCATTATTATCACCATTTGGCGGATTTTTTTGCGGACGTCGGAAACCAGCCGGCCGAGGCCGTAAAATGGGCACGTAAGGATGTCGCCCTGCGATCCAACTTTTCCACTCAATCGGTTCTCGCCTGGGCTCTGTTTCAGAGTGGCGAAGTAGCCGAAGGATTGGAATGGATTCTTCGGGCATTATCGTCGGGTGTCCAGGATGGTGGTATCTTTGCCACGGCCTCATCACTATTCCATGCCACCGGCGATGCGGCGCAGGGCGACTACTACGCCAGGGCCGCATCGGAGATCAATCCCAACGGACATCACTTCCACATGCATCACTAACTTTATCGGGCCATCGATCCTGTGACAGATCACTCAACCAACGCCGACAGCCACGATGGTAAATCAGATTGTGAAGCACTGCACAACCACGTACTCAGTCTGCTTGATCTCCGCGATTATCATGGCGCCATTGGAATCTTGGAAAAAAACATGGGGACCTTTCCAGCCAGCGAATGCCATGCTTTGTTAGGCCTGGCTAATTTCCAACTCCAAAAATATGATCTTGCCGCCTGCCACTATGAGGCCGCCCTGAAGCAAGACGCATTTAATTCTGACTTGCATGAAATGTTGGACCAGGCCAGAGCTAATGCACGGGCAGAAATCCACGTTCATGTGCCCGAGATTAGGTACTTCAAGCGTGACGAATTACTCGCGCCCTCTTTCATTGCCCCGGGAGAACTGCCGAAATCATCGCCTGCCAGGGTGCCGATCTGGGCGGAACGGCTCCGCCGGCATCTCGGAAGGGCACTCGGCTCCATTGCCACCCTGCTCATGGAAATAGTGACTCATTTGTGGGGAACGCTTGCCGGTTACCGGGATGCTGTTTGGACCAATTGGTACCGGAAACCTTTGGCTCTTGGCATATTGACACTCGCGTATATGCGTGAAAGGCTTAACAAGGATAATCTGAAAAACACGTATCCAGCCGGGGCTTTGATTGGTTTCCAGGAATCGAACTTAACGCCTCCTCCCGGCATTGCTTCATTTCGAACTGCAGACGGGAGTTGGAATAATTTGGCCAACCCGAAAGAAGGAGCCGCCGGCACACGCTTTCTGCGGAATGTCGGGGAAGCCGCGATTCAGCCTGAAAGTGGCGAAAAACTGATGTGTCCAAATCCCCGGGAAATCAGCCGCAAGCTCCTCAGCCGGAATGGCGAAATGAAAGAGGTGCCGTTCCTAAATCTCTTGGCGGCAGTATGGATTCAATTTGAAACGCACGACTGGGTCAATCACGGCGAGATTCTGTTTAATCAGGTCCATGAAATTCCACTAGCACTTGATGATCCAGCCCGCAGAAAGTATCACCAGACCAAAATGTTTGTGGGCAAAACACAACCTGATCCGACCCGTCGGCCGGCCGATGAATTACCTGTCACGTTTATCAACGAAGTAACCCACTGGTGGGATGGCTCTCAAATCTATGGCAGCGACATTGGAACTCAAAAGCGGCTCCGCAGTTTTTGTTGTGGCAAATTAAAAATTAACGCCGACGGCACCTTGCCTATTGATAAAAAAGGCATCGAAGAGACGGGCTTCCAACGAAATTGGTGGGTCGGTCTCACACTGCTCCATAGCCTCTTTATCAGGGAGCATAATGCCATATGTGATCACCTGAAAGCCTTCTATCCCCAATGGGATGACAACCGGCTGTTCAATGTGGCGCGGCTCATTAACGCCGCCGTAATCGCCAAAATTCATACCGTTGAATGGACACCTGCCATTCTTCCTAACCCCGGTCTCAACACGGCGCTAAATGCGAACTGGTTTGGTATCCTCACAAACATCTTTGAGTATGGCAAAGACCGCGTGACTTTGTCGGAAGTTAAAGTGTCAAATCCCGAACTTGGCGGAGTGGTGGGCAACCCGACCAACAAACACGGACAACCGTATGGCTTGACCGAGGAATTTGTTGAGGTATACCGCCTGCATTCGCTCCTGCCGGAGACACTTGTTTTAAGAAGAATAGGCCAAGACGATGTGGTCGAGAAGATCGGTCTTCCCGTGACACGACAGGCGGGATCCGCGAAGATCACTGAACGTGTTGGCATCGCCAATCTGTTGTTCTCCTTTGGCACCCAACAGCCGGGCCAGCTCGTGCTCAACAATTATCCGAAATTCATGCAGGAATTTAGCATCCCGGGCAATCCCCTGTTTGACATGGGTGCCGTGGACATCCTGCGCGCCAGGGAAAGGGGTGTTCCCAGGTACAACGAATTCAGGCGTCAATTAGGTCTGAATTCGATTCGTTCCTTCAATGATTTGACCGACGATAGCGCACAAGTCAAAAGGCTGGAGGAAGTGTATGGCAACCAGCCCGAAGACGTGGAAAACCTCGATCTCATGATTGGCACACTCGCTGAAGGGCACAGACCAACGGGTTTTGGGTTTGGCGAAACCATGTTCCAAATCTTTATCCTGAACGCGACCCGCCGGCTTCAGGCCGACCGGTTTTACACTGACAACTATAATGAGGCCACCTACACAAAAGAGGGGTTGGATTGGATTGACAGCGCCAGCTTGAAAACCGTGCTGTTGCGCAACTTCCCGGAACTCGCCGGCACCGGGCTTGCCAACGTCACAAATGCTTTCGAGCCGTGGGACACAGATCAACGACTGGATCCAGCGCGACATCCACTTCGGGCGTACGACCCTGAAATTAAAGCGAATCCATGGCTTGGCGATGCGTTCCGAGACGTCTGAAACGTATCTCAGCGATGCTAATACCTTTAAGTTATGGGTCGGCTGAACCGCCGCTAAGGCCACAGGGGAATTTTTGGAGCTTCTGGTTGTGACATAGGAATTCAATGTCTTATCACGATTTCGGCTCGATTTGATCCTGTTCTTCCTTGCAATCCAATATATTTAAACAAGCTTTCACCGGCCGTTTGGGTTGCGTATTTACTGAATTTATGTCGGACCGCCAGGCACCAGAAACAGATTGTTCTGAAAAGGCGTCGAATACGTATTCACCTTGAATTCAATACACCAGAATAATAATTGGTCAACGTTGCAACAACTTGTTACAGCAAATCGTTGGACTGAACTGGGTTACTTAAAGTACTTTTCAAAGAATCTAATCTGGTTGGTGGTCGCCCCATTTGCTGATAAGCATGCGCTAATCGACGGAAAATTTGGCGGGGTAAAGCATAGGAAGCCACCTTGGAGGCGGCCTTTTAGAAAATATTAAGTACTTCCAGGAGCCTAAGGCAAGTCCCGTACTTTTGGCTTTCAGCGGCGTTAGTTAATGGATATGTTTTCCTTGATTGCTGATTCAGTCGTGACAAGTCTCCTCGTTTTTGTTGTCCGGTTTTTACGGTATGGATTCTTGTACGATTATCTCCGCACTTGATGCCGGACCGACACCTTTCGTGTCGTAATAGGCGACGCGATATATTCCATGGTTAACTGGTGCTCGTAGAAGCACATTGAAGTTGTCGATCTCTGGTCCTTTATACGAGATTTGATCAGAAGATACCAAGGCCATAGGAGCAGCCAAAGTCATGCCCATTCGCTCAATCACCACGCGGCCCAATAATTCGGTAACTCCGGCGGGTAACGTAAGGCGTGCGTGAATGACGTCAAAAGGATTTACTACAGGTTCACGCAACCAGATTTCCGTCGGGGCACCAGCCGCGAGTAGCGATGGACATCCGAGTAACAGGGCAAGCGTTCGCCGAAGTTGGTGGTTTTTGTAGATCGTCCCATGTTCGCCAGCCACGTAAAGAAACTGCGCTCCCGGCAATGTGCTGCTCCAGTTTGGCACAGTGCCGTCACCTCCATTCTCGACCTCCTGCTTGGCTGGCTCGAGTCGTTCGCCAGAAGTGGGACGGAGCTTCACAAATGGCACCGTCGTTTCCCGGTTTCCGGAAAAGCAAAAATACCGAACATGGGCAGGACGTACGCCAGCAATGAAGATGGCATGTAACAATTCAGCCTGCTTCAGATTTGCGGGCTGCAAATCCAATTTTGCTATGATGTCAGGAGCATAGATATTTCGCAGCGCTAGAGCCTGACCTGGCGCATCATCCCAAGCAATTGGCTCGCTGGGCGCCGGCAGCAATTGATACGCACCAGGATAACGTACGTCCGAAGCCAACAATCGGACCTGATCCTTGCTAAGGAACAATTTCTTCTCCATACCCAAAACTAATGGCAATGCAATTGTCGCTCCTCGATGCGGAGTGCCAAGTGTGATCAAACGCACTACGCGGCCCCACCCGGGATGCCCGTTGAACTTTCCGCACTCAAGGAAGTATCTGCTCAATAATCCACCCATGCTGTGAGCCACGAGCGACACTTCCACGTCCACGCCGTGCCGCTGCAAAACCGTTGCCAAAGCGTCTCCGATGGTCTGCGCGGTTTCTTGAATCGGTTTTCGCCAATCATAGGGAACCACCACAAGGGTTCCCGCCTGTTCATCAAAACCCCAGGCCGTCAAATCATCAAGTAGGCTTTGATACTGCGGCATGACGAAACTGCGGATGCAGTCAGTTGCCACGAGGTTGGGCATCAGTAGCTCCGGCATCTTTTTGTACGGTAGAACGAGGCTTGAAACCGATCCTGGCCAAATCACATCTTCTCCAAGTTTGAGCACCGATCCCATAATTCCCGGCAGAAACATCACGACATGTGGCATGGTTGAATCCTATTTGATTTGTAACAGGGCGCTAATCAGTGCCGCTGCTGGTTTGCGAAATCTCGGCCCAATCTTGGCCATGCATGCGGGTTCGATGCGCAATTCTCGCACCGATGCCTTCACTGTTTCCCGGTCATTATTATAGTCGAATAAACACAAAGTGTTTGGGTCATGGAATCCAAGTCTTCCCGAAAACTGTGCCACAAGCAACTGACCCACAATTAACGTGCCTAGAAACCGGTCAAACGGAATGTTGGATTCCTTCGAAAACCGCCTGAGGTCAGCACTGGACGCTAACACCAAACGACCTTTGCTGGTCGAGAAATAATCCCAACCCGGCTTACTTTCATTGTCCGCAATGTAAGTGGGTGTGATTCCAACCAGATAGTCCAGTTTTAGGTCTGTTCGCACTTTCTTAGCGAGCGGATAATAGTCATCAGAAACCATGCTTCCAATGCTCTTGAGCACCAATCGCTTTTCTGCCACGCTGATCTTCTCCCCAGCTTGCCGCAACCATTCCACCACTCCTTCGCCCTTTCGGATCATTCCCGATGGCACGGTGGCTTCTATTGTAAAAAAATCGTAGCTGGACTGGGCCGCGTTCAATCTATCTAACAGCACTGGCAGATTTCCCAGCCACGCTCCCAAATCCCAGACCCCAATTTTAAGGGGTTTCTCCGGCAAACCAAGCTGTAACTCTCGCGCAAATGCTTGGGTCTTTTTTCCCACGTCGGCCATTGCCAAATGGACAAGAATATTTTGGGGTAAGGTATTCATGGTTGGAATATCTTCGACGCTCCAATGTGTCGGTAGAGCGTTGGAATTCCCCAATCTATCGATGCTTGATTCCCCATACGCGGCTGCGACCATAGCATCTGCCGTCCGTCTGTCACGGCAATGTCTATGTCGCCCGTGCGCAGCAGCCCGGAGTAGAGACCCTTGGCAAATGTTGCAGCTGCACTGTTTGTCACTGGAAACTGATATGCCACAACGGCCGGCACCCCATTTTCCACCAGCGTTTGGGCAATGACCGAGAAGCTCTTAGTGAAATCTCCAGTCGATGTGTTGCATGCGCTCAACACTACCAGTTGAATTCCTCGCCCGCTTAACTTATTAGCTAGGCGCTCGGCAGACAATGGCTGAGTTCGCTGCGTCGATGAATCCCGCAGCAACAGCTCGCCGCGACCATTATGGTCAATTTGGCCGTGGCCGCTGAACTGGAATATGTCGTATTGCTTTTGGAGCAAAGCGCTGGCAAGTGATTGCTCCGAGGCACCCTCCACGACGTCGATTTCCAATTGATCTTTCGCCCTTTCCAAGAACGCACGCTCAATTGTGCTCTTAATCTCGTCCCAAGCTACTGCGTCTTGGTCTGCTGGATCAGCGTAAACAAACAACACTTTTAATTTCTTTTGTGCATTGAGTGCACGTGGTGTCGGAGCTGCCACTTGGATGGTCGGTACCACACGGACTGGTAGCCGTAGCGCGCTTGGCCCCGACGGTTTACCGGGTTCCTGTAAATACTCCCATGGCAGCGATTGGATTTCGTGATGATTGCTCAGAATCTGGATGCGCACCGGTCCAGGCGGTAACCGTTGATACACCCTGTCCCCTCGCTGTTGGATGGCAAAGGCAAACAAGTCCAAGCCGAATTGTTCCAAATCTGCGGCACTGGGACGCACCGGCTCTACACCAAAGGCCACCCGTTCCAACCGTGCCCGGAATGTTTGTAGGTTGCCAAGTTGAACGCAAGGCAGAATATCCGACGCGATGTCATCTCCGCACCGAGCGAAGGCAACGGCCTGCGCAGGAGAACCCGAGCCAAGCATGTACAACTCTAGCGAATCATTCATGGTGCGTAAGCATACGGGTTCACGCAAGAACAGCAAGTTTCAATCTCCGCTACGAGCGGCGGATTCGCGAAGCCAAAAGTCGGATGCTCGACGAGTTGTGCGTGGACCACGACTATGAGCGCAAGTATGCCGTTATACACCAAAACAACGAGCCGCCGGATTCGAACCGGCGAAGGGAGTTCGCGTTGCGAGGAGAGGGAACGAATTCATTTCGATGAAATGGAAGGGACAGATGGCCGCTACAAAAGGGGGTACATAGTAGATATGTAGGGGCAATCTGCCCGCACGATTGACTTCCACGGCTTAACCGCCGCACCACTACCGCCCAACGTGTCGTCGGCTACCGCCCGACAAAATTCATTCTCCCTAGGGGGCTAGCCGGTCTAAAGGACACTACCCGTTGTCCTTTATACAGAATGAATTTTGTCGGCCGCCACCCGCCGACACGTTGGGGACTGGTTTTAGAACAAGGGCTATCGCCCAACGACCGGAATCCGCTACCGCGACCGGTTCGCCCCGAAGGCGGAGGACGACTTAACTTTCTGACTACCAAACCGGTCAAGGCACTATTTTTTGCCACTACCAGGAAGAAAGAATCGCCCGACTGGGCGCTTTTTATTTGCCGAAACTGGCAAGTTTCGCCGTCTATAGGCGATATCGCAACGCCGGTAATGTGTACCTGTTCGGATTCCGAAATCAGCCTCCATTATCTCGCCGGCGTGCCACAACGCATTCCTGCCGGCGTTTCCCGCAGGAAAGCCAACCACAAGCCAGGTTTTGGCTGCGGCAGGAGTGGAGGCTGATTTTGGAACCATGAATGACCAAAGTGTAAAAATCGGCGAGCGTAATGGATGGGGCGATCCCCAGCCCTTTGGCATTGCCGCCGTGGATGAGCGGCAGCACATCTACATCATCGGCAAAACCGGGTCCGGTAAGACGACCTTGCTGCGGAATCTAATTTTGCAGCACATCGCCCTTGGGCACGGGGTTGGCGTCATTGACCCCCACGGAGACCTCGCCGAGGAATTGTTAAACCACATGCTGCCCAAGCGGGCTGATCACCTGGTGTATTTCAATCCGGGAGACATTGAATTTCCCATCGGATTGAATGTAATCGGCTCCGTGGCGCCGGATGACAGACATTTGGTCGCTTCAGGCATTGTGGGTGCGTTTAAAGGCATTTGGCGGGATTCTTGGGGACCGAGGCTTGAATACATCCTGTACAACGCCGTCTCTGCCCTTTTAGAATGCCGGAACCAGACACTTTTGGGCGTAAACCGGCTGCTGACCGATGACGCATACCGCGCCAAGGTGGTCCGGCAGATCAAAGACCCGTTCATCCGGGCGTTTTGGGCTGAGGAGTATGAAAGCTACGACGAACGGTTCAAACGGGAAGCAATCGCGCCGATTCAGAACAAAATTGGCCAGTTTTTACTGAATCCAGTGGTTCGCAACATTTTGGGCCAGGTCAAAAAGAAGGTTGATATTCCCTTCATGATGGACAATGGGCGTTTATTCATTGCTAACCTGTCCAAAGGCCGGCTTGGGCATGACAAGGCGAATCTGCTTGGTTCACTACTGGTGACCCAGTTCCAGTTTGGAGCGATGGCCCGGTCAGACCGGCCGGAATTCGAACGTCGTGACTTTTACCTCTTTATTGACGAGTTCCAAAATTTCACCACCGACGCCTTTGCGTCGATTCTGGCGGAGGCCCGCAAATACCGGCTCTGTCTAACACTTTCACATCAATACATTGACCAGTTACCAGAACCGATCCGGCAGGCCGTATTTGGCAATGTGGGGACGCTGGTTGCTTTCCGCATCGGCTACACCGACGCGGAATTGATGACAAAGGAATTCGGTAAAACCATCCCCGCCACTTCCCTGGCCGACCTTGAGCGATATGAGGCGGTGGTGAAATTGCTCGTTGAAGGCTCGAACCAGGAACCATTTCGGGCGAAAATGTTGCCGCCGTTGGAAAATCTGGTTGGCCAGAAGGACAAGCTCATTGCACTGTCACGCGACCGGTTCGCCATGCCGCGTGGAAAAATTGAAGCGAAGTTAAAGCGATGGATGCTTGTGATGAATGCCCAGCGCAGATCGTAGCGCGCGAGATCTTTGTACCCAGTCGGGGGACCTTATTTGCTCTTTAGCCTGTCGTATTGACGGTTATTCCAGAAAAATTCAAAATACGCCAATATCGACGGAGTAGCAAGAAGCATCCATACTATCAATTCTTCAATCGGAATCCTAAATCCAAACAATTGAAGTGTACCAACAAACTGGGCCCCAGGAAATGTCCATTGTCCAGCTGTAAGGGCACCAATTTCAAAGAGAGTTAGGATGTAGAAAAAATAACTCCCAGCGATGATAAACTTGCGCCAGAAATTCGGGTGAAATGTTAGAAATACAATCAGTGGAGCGATAACGAAAGTGATCCCTGAAACTGCATAAAAGTATGGAATATGAAGCAAATTGTAGTCTAATGAAAAGCCTGCCACGACATAAACAGGCAGCGAAAACGAGAACAGGGCTAGATAAATTGCACGTGATGACATGATGTCCATCATATTAGATCCATCCAAGAAATACTTATAAAACAGCGTAGCGTATAATACCCACAATAGGCCAAATAGATATATCTCAATCGTTGCCACGCCAAAAAGTCTAACCGGGTAAACAGTCATCGGGACAATCCACGATCCATTAATCGCTGCGAGCGTGTCAAAAAATAGTGACAGTGGTACCGATACAATAAACGCAAAAGCGGCACTGTCTTCGAAAACACTTGGTCTTCTGACTGCTAGGAATACGACCGGCAAACCGAAAAACAACATCGTCGAGATAAGCAAATCTGTTCGAATCGTTATCGTGATTATTGCAGCCAAAACAGGAAAAAGAATCACGGTTATCAAATCGAGCCTTTTTGCCGTCATGGAAACATTGTAGCAAACTTTGTCACTTTGCTGCAAACCCCGCAACACATTATCAATTACACCGCCAAAGCAATAACGGATAACTAGAAATTATCGATGCTTTTAACGGATATCGTGGTAGCAGGCGGTGGTGTGGCGGGGTTGTTGATCGCTAGCGCTTTGGCTTCCCAGTTTTCAGTGATCTTGATTGAACAAAATGACTCTCTGCCCCGAAACAAATATTGGCTAACGAATGCATCTGTAGCGAACGACGACCCGGAACTCAAGAGTTGTGTTGACAGGCAATACGATCTCCTTGATTTCGTGGCGTACGACGGCTTAACAGCGACCGTTACGGGCGCCTATTATCTTTGGGATACAGAAAAGCTGGTGGAATTACTTGAACGCCGACTGCTTCGAAATGGAGCTCAGTTGATGACCGGTCATCAACTTTATGCTTTCTGGCTGGAAAGGAACAATATTGTTGTTCGCGCCAATTCGGAGACGATCAAAGCAAAATTGCTTATTGATTGCATGGGCTTTGGATCTCCAATCGTTGGAGCCAAAAATGTCGCTACGATCACTGGCTACTATATCCTACATGGTTGCGAAGTACCTGTCAGAAACGGTGTTCGCCCCATCGCACTAGATAATGTCGCATTTAATCGAAATCCCGCTTTCTTTGAACTATTTCCAACGTCAAAGCAAACCGCTCATGCCGCGATTATTCTACCGTCGCGCAACTTCAAAGCGGATCGGTCATTGCAAAAGGAATTCTCATTTATTTTGAACAAGTCTCATTATACCGAACAAATCTACCGCGAAAAACTGGACACAAACCGGTCATATTTTGGTGTTGTACCCGTTGGCCGACTCCATCGACCTGCGCTGGATAGAATTGTATTTTTTGGGGAATCCGGCCAGGCAAATCCAGCCGCTAGCGCAACCGGCCTGACGCGAATGCTTCGAACTTATCGTGATTTATCTTCAGGGATTGAACGGTGTATTAAGGCTAATCAATTGGATCAGAAAAATCTGTTGCGCGCCATCCCGCCATACATGACGCGCATGAATAGAATTTTTCAAGAAAATCTGTTCGAAAGTCTTTTATCGTTCGACAGCGATCGGTTTCGAACACTTGTCAAAGAATTGGATGATTATCCTGCCCAAACTGTGAACGAATTGCTGTTTGCGGAATTCGACTTTCGCACAGCCAATGCTCTCCGATTAGCCTTCGATGCAGTTCGCCAGCCGAGCGGTGTGTTGGGCAGAAATGTTATAAAATCGCTTGCACGCCTGTGTTCCTGGAGCCGGCTATTTTGAACCAACGTTCAATAAATATTTTAAAAAAGTCTGAACCGCCGGATCATTGTTGTATGCCACCGAAACTGCGAAACATATCGCAATTAAATAGGAAGGAAGGCTTTTGTAATCGAGAAACGGTAAAATCTGGGAATTGACGAACGCACATTCTTTCAAGTTCATTAAAAGCGATTTTGCATTTTCTTCATTCGCGCTTCCTAAACGTTCCATAGCTTTGAACACTTTGTGTTGGACTATTTTTTTCAGCACATAACGAGGATAATAATTATAAAAAAGAGTGCCGGGCAGGAAAAGAATCAAGGGGGTTGTCAAAAACGAGCGCCACACCTCGTATTTGAATTCAAATCCTGCCGTCAACGTACCTCTAAAACCCGCGTAGATTGCAATGAGTCCTAGCGCGGTCGTAAGAGCCAGATACGAAGTTAAATTCTCAAGATGTAGAGGATTGTAAACAGTTTTAAAATCAACCGTTTCCATTGACTCGAACAAATCGTGAAATGCCATGGTGATCTCGATAAAGTGAAAGAGCAAAAAGGCTGCAATATAGTAAATGGCACAAATACCGACAAAAATCATGTAATGTGAGATACCTTTGTTGGGAATTCCGTAAAAACTTGTTAGCACGATTCCAAGCAAGGTGATCGGCACTGTGTATCGCATCGCGTTCCGATGGAAAGTTGAGCGTTCGATCCTGGCCATGACTGCAGCGGTGGTTTCGTTGGCGATGAGTACTCCACCAAGTGCAGCTGGCAGGAGTCGTCCGCGGTAGGTAATCAACGAGGCAAGGCCATAGCCAAAAGTCCAAACCCAAGGCCCCTTCATTTTCAGAATTGCGGTATCAAGCAAATCCAACGCAGCTTGTTGGCCATCCCACGCCCAAGCAGCCAGAGAGCAAACAGCTAAAATACCACTGATTAAAAAAAACTGCTTGGACAACGATTTGAATGCTGCAATGAGCACAAAGGATAATTTCTAGTTATCCGTATATTTTACAGAATTTTGAAGGCTCAGGCAACAGTTTCTTGGTCGCTCCGAAAGGGACAGGAACGCATCACATAGCTAATTTCAAATCATCATCTTGTTCCGTGGATGTTTTTGAGCCAGTACCCGGCGCTGGCTCCGTTCGCTCACATGGACATAAATCGTCGTCGTGGTGATTGAACTGTGTCCCAAAAGGCGTTGGATATGCCGCAAATCAACGCCATCCTCCAAAAGCAGCGTGGCCACAGTGTGGCGAAGCATATGCGGTGTGACCCGTTTTGCGCCGATGTTGCTCGCGTGTCTGCGTAAAATTGCGCGAATTGATTGATCCGACAGACGTGTGCCACGACGGCTGACAAACAAAGGCGAAGCTGCCGTCCCGTCGTTTAAACGACGCCATGCGATTTGCTCCAACAGAGCTTCTTCAAACGGACGGCAAACAATTGGTATTTCGCGTTCGCGATTCCCTTTTCCATAAACTGAAATGACCAGACGATCCAAGTCTACTTGTCCGATTACGACACCCGACACCTCGCTCACCCGCATCCCGGTGGAAAACAGCATTTCCAACAATGTAGTTTCCTGCATCAAGCGTGCCTGTGACGATGGGGTTGATGCAGCTTGTTTCCGCGGTGCCCGAAGAAGTGACCGTATTGTTGAGCGGGCAACTATTTTCGGCAAACTGCTTCCCACTTTAATCTCGCTTCGGAATCGCCCTAACGGGTCGTTGACGATACATCCCTGTCGTTCAAGGGATGAAAACATGGACTTGACGGTTGCCAGGCGTCGGCGAACGGTGCGAGGCTTCACGTTGTTCATGCTGACTAGCCAGTTTTGAACTGAGTTTTTATCGACAGTAGAAGTTGGTGGGGATCCGCCTTCGCCCGCCGATTTCGCCATGAAGTCACTAAAGATTTTTAGATCATGCCGGTATGCTTTAAGCGTATGCGCGCTGAGTTTTCGATGATTGGCACAATGGCCGATGAACCATTCAATTGCAGAATTAAGTTTTTCCATAGACGGCATAGTGTAATTCGAACGAAGCCACGCATTGCAACAATTGCTTTTTGCCAGCAGAGGCAAGTTCTGCCGTCTCCCCCACTTCTTCCATTCCCATCACTATGGCGGGATGGGAATAAACCATTCACCTCGCTTCCGACGTGTTCCCACAGTTGCGCCCATCGAGTTGACCGAACGCGACCGCGAGATAATCCGGCTTGTTTACCGGCACCGTTTTCTGCGTTCCCATCAAATTGTCGCTCTGCTTGCCGACAGCGAGCAGCAAGTTGTCCGCAGGTTGCAATTGCTCTTTCATCATGGTTATCTCGAACGCCCGCGCGCCCAAATCCAATACTACGAACGCGGCGGTTCTAAAAGCATCGCAT